>ERZ791809.1383-NODE-1383-length-13199-cov-3.003119_pt1 | contig 13199 bp, 10 predicted proteins | sample MGYA00509946_ERZ791809 | MGnify/ENA primary metagenome ERZ791809 (study PRJEB30046, sample SAMN00791993) | human gut metagenome | study: EMG produced TPA metagenomics assembly of the A metagenome-wide association study of gut microbiota in type 2...
TACATTTACTCTCGGTGATCCTGCAAAATCTCCTCCAACTGTAATGTTACCAGATACACAGAATAATCCAAATAACAGAACAATAAATGTCAGATAATCATTCACGATACATTCCAATACTGTTTCAAATGTATCGCCTGCACCATAAACGATTGCAAATGGCACTACAAGTAATATGATCGACATAAACACCACAAGTGGCTGGTGTGCTTCCCACCACTCAGCATGTAACAGCGGCATGACCGCTATACATAACAAAAGCCCGGCAAATGGAATACATAGCCAGACCGGCACCTGCATTGCAGATGCATGACTTTCTGCCGCCCACACATAAGTCGGGGTCAACAGCATAACCATGAAGAATATCCCTAATAATGTCAATATCTTCTTCAAAGCTCTCATCCTCCTGTACATCATTCTTTTTAACTGTTCAAGTATAGCATATTTCTTTTACAATACAAGAGAAAAAATAGTAAATTACTGATAGAATCATTCACAATTATGATATAATAAATCTTACTGCTAACAAAAGAAAACAGATAGTAAAAGCCAGCTTTTACTATCTGTTTCTTTTTATCTTCCTACTCGAATTCTACAGCTCCTGTTTCTGTTCCGTTGATCACATAGTAGACTGCATTCTCTTCCGGTTTTATGTAAAGATCCATCTCTTTAATGTCTCCGACTTTTTTACCAGATTTCGTCCATGCTTTTTTCACACGGGCAATGATGTCTTTCTCTTCTACCTGCTTACCATAATACTCAACAAATGCTTTTATTTTAATGTCTTTCTTAGCAGCTTTCTTTACAGTCTTTGTCGCAGTCTTTGTTACAGCTTTTGCTACAGTCTTTGCCGCACCTGCACCTTTCACTGCTTTTTTCGTAATCTTTTCTACTGTATCTGCAGCAGCCTTCTCAACTTTAGCTTCTACTTTCTCTTTTGTCTGTGGCTTTATCTCGGTCTTAACTTCTGCCTTTGCTTTCTCTTCTGTCTTTATCGAATCAGCCATAACATTTTCAGCTATTTTTACATCTTTTGTCTTTTTTACAGGTGTCCCTTTTTTTGTTACCATAATAAATCCTCCTCACAAAAAGGTATATCTCAAGTGTGAACATATTTATTATAGCACATCAAAATAGAAAATCAATTTCGAATATGTTAACCTTTTGTCAATTCGTGTCGCTTATCGACAGCATTTTTCACAATTTGACAACTTAAAATCCGAAGATCTGTAAAACCATTCCTGCAATCACTGAAAGTGCATATAAAGTGAGTACAATCTTTATGTTCTCACGTTTATCCCGATTGACCTTAAAAAGTACAACCAATCCAATTCCTGCTCCGGTACAGAGACCGGAAATGGCAGATGCGAATGAAATTGCACCGCTGATATAAAGCTGCGTGATTACAACAGAAGCCGCACAGTTAGGTATCAATCCAATAAGTGCTGCAATCACTGGCTGGAAAATACTATCTGCCAGAAGATATTCGGATAATGTCTGAATCCCAATTACTTCTATAATAAAATTCAAAATTGCTGTAAATACAAAAAGATAGAGAAATATCTTAATTGTATGGCGAAGTGCTGGTTTTAAAAGTCCGGCGTGGTGATCATGACATCCACAGTGATCACAGAGATTTCCACACTCTTTTGGAGTTGCAATTTGTTTCTGCAGGAAAAGATCAATGATGTATCCTGCTACGACCGCAATCACAACTTTTACCGCAAGGAGTGTCAGAACTGTCTTTCCCTGATCCGGATTGCCAAGCAAAATCAATACTGCTTCATCTGATGTTGCAAGAAATACAGAAAGCAATGTTCCTACCGATATAATCCCTCCTGCGTAGAGGTTAGAAGCCATGACTGAAAATCCGCATTGTGGTACACAACCCACGAGTGCCCCCACAACCGGACCTGCTTTATCTACATCTTCCAGTGCCTTTCTTGTCAATTTTGTCGAATAATGCTCCAATCCTTCAATTAATAAAAATGCTACAAAAAGAAATGGAAGCATCTTTAAACAATCTGCCAACGCATCTGCAAGTACATCTATTATCATTTCCATATTATCACCTCTAATTCTATGCCTTATTATCTAGTTACCTATTTTATTATGTTCTATTCTTAGTAACACAATCCGCAATATTATATCTTATTCTTTTCCAAATTACAAGAACTCCTCTGCAAATTTACAGGAAATTCGAGGCAATACTGTGAGGTACGGTACAAATCAAATATCACTTCATCATTCTGTAAATTTGCAGGGGAGTCCCTTTTTGATATTATATTCGAAACTTTTTTATTTCTTTTTCAATATGTTAATGACTATGTAAACAGTTTTATGTAATCTTATCTGTAATTATAACGGGCTTTTGATCTTTTCATGTGCTCTTCCATAGCTTCTGCAGCACCCTCTCCGTCTTTTGCAAGTATAAGACCATAAATTCTCTGATGCTCTTCATAAATTTCCTGAAGCTGCCGTCCGTCAATCATTCCCGTCTCACTGACATGACGCATCAGATTACTGATTGTCTGAAGCATACTGTAAATTACAGTATTCCCGGAACACTCTGCAATACTGCTGTGGAACTCCAAATCTGCATCCAGAAACTTCTTATAATTCTGCTCTACATATGCCTGATGGATTTTATGTGATACATCATACAGACGATTCAGAGCGCGATCATCTACGCAGTCAGCTGCCAGATAAGCGGCTTTCACTTCCAGAAGATCTCTCACTTCCAAAATAGACTCTGTCTGATTGCCATTCATAAATAAAGACCAGGAAAGTGGAATGACGAAAAAATTTGCTTCATTTCCACTAATATAAGTTCCCTGCCCCGGCCGGATATCAATCATGCCAAGCACATCCAGAACTTTCAATGCCTCACGTACTGCCGAACGTCCAACTCCAAGTTTTGTCGCAAGTACACGATCTGACTCTATCTTATCCCCTTTTTTCAGACTCTTATCAAACATCTGCTCTGCAAAATACATAGTCAGGCGATTCAAAAGTTGATTAATGCTGCCTTTTTTAGACTGAAGCTTTCCAAGCGCTTCCGGGCTTACATCATCCGGTAATAGAATATGTATCTTCTCGGCAAATTCTTCTGATGGCATAGAAAAATGCATAGAATCAATTCCAAGCTGTTCTGAAACACTGATAATGACATCATTCATTCTGGGACCATCTTTTGCCTCCAGGTTAGACAATGTCGCGATGCTCATAGTTGGCTTTCCTTCTTCATCCGACAGGAATCTGTCAATGAATTCTTTTTGAGTCAGCCTTAAAGCTCTTCTTAACAATCGTAAGTTTTCTCTTTTGTACATCGGATTTAATTCGCCCATATCTTTTTCCCCGTTTCTTTCTCGAAAGGCCGCAGGATATCTCTTCCTCCGGCCTTTCGAATCACCATTCATAAATAATTATTTTTTCGGATTACTCAGCAAGAAGCTTTTTAGCAAGACCTGTCATAACAACAGAAGCTTTTGCAAATTCACTATACTTTGTAAACTCTACCGGGCAGTGACTTCTTCCGTCTTTACTTGGAACGAAAATCATAACTGTCGGAAGCACCTGACCGATCTCAAGTGCATCATGTCCTGCTCCACTAGGAAGTCTCATATAAGAATATCCTCTTGCTTTGCAGTCTTCTTCCATGATGTCAAGCATACCTTCATCCAGCATAACTGGCTCGATCACAAGCTTTGTATCGATGTCATAGGATCCACCCATAGCCTTCACTTCACGGTCTAATGCTGCACGAATTCTGTTTGCGATATCATTAATATTGTCGTTGCTCTTAGAACGAATGTCAACTGTAAATTCACATTTTTCAGCTACAATATTCATTCCACCAGGTATCGTGTTAATGTATCCGATTGTTGCAACTGTTCCGTCAGCTTTCTCTCTTGCCCAATCTGGGATTTTAGAAATAACCTTTGTTGCTGCATCAACAGCATCAAGACGCATATCCATTGGAGTTGTTCCGGCATGGTCAGCTCTTCCGTTTACTGTTACCATATATCTCTGGATTCCAACGATACAATCTACAAGACCGATTTCAATATTCTTTGCATCCAGAACCGGTCCCTGCTCAATATGAAGCTCAAGGAATTTTCCGATAGAACCTTCCGGCCATTTTGCATCTTCAATCTTCTCTGGATCAAGTCCATATCCCTTCATGGCATCATAGATAGAAATTCCATCTGTATCTTTGTAATGTTTGCAATATTCAACATCTCTGTGTCCAAGCATAGCTCCGGATCCAAAATATCCTGTTCCGAAACGCATACCCTCTTCATCGCAGAAACCAACGATTGCAAAGTTTCTCTTTGGTGTAAATCCTTCATCTTTTAACTGTCTTGCAGCTTCGATCGCACATACAACTCCGGCGATTCCATCAAAGTCTCCACCGTTTACTACTGAATCATAGTGAGATCCCATCATAACACATGGAAGATCTGGATTCTCTCCTTTTAAGATACCGATTACATTTCCGGCCTCATCCTCATGTACTTCAAGACCAGCCTCTGTCATAACCTCTCTCAGGTAATTTACGGCATCTCTAGCCTCTTTTGTAAATGGAAGTCTTGTACATCCATCTCCTGGTGTTGCTGTAAAACGTTTTAAATGCTCTAAATTTTCAGCAATTCTTCCTGTTACTTCTTCAATTGCTACTGTTCCCATAGTCTTTTTTTCCTTTCTGGTTACAATAATTACTTATGTTTTGGTGTTAAGATAAACACTTTCACCGGTGAATAGAACATAGCTGCTATCATGATTACAAATCCAACTGCACAGGCTGCGGTTGTCCCGGTATATAAACCGAAAAGCATAATAGCAAATGCAATCATAATTACGATAAATGCTAATGTCAGTCCACCTTCTTTAGTTTTAAAAAAGCTATTCTTCTCCATTGTCAGCACTCCTTTTTCCAGATTCAAGACTTTCTTATAAAGCTGTCATAACAAACAATACTGCTCCAATCAAAATCGTAGCCGGTATTGTAATCGCCATAAGCTTTTTCATAACTTCGCCTTCGCTTCCAAGGATACTTGCTGTTGTCGTACCAAGAATAATCTTGCTCGGGCTGATTGCAGCTCCGATTGCACCACCGGCTGACTGCGCTCCAAGGATTGCAGCAGTATTAGCCCCAAGAAGTTTTGCGGTTGTCATCTGGAAACTTCCAAATAAAATATTGGAACTCATGTTACTTCCTGTCATAAATGTTCCAAGAAGTCCTACAAATGGTGCAAAGATAATGTAAACTTTTCCAAGCACATTCGCGATTCCGTTTGCAAGCACGACTGTCTGTCCTGTACCATCCATAATCTTTGACATAATAACAAGTCCGATTACGGCAATACCAGACGGCATTGTCATAGATACAGATTTTACAAACACTCTCTTCGTACCACCTTCACCGATCCAGCCATGCTTTTTATAATAAACAAGACCAATGATCGCTGATACAAACAAGAACATACTTGCATGAGTAAATGGAGCTAATGGTGAAAAGCAATCTACTGCTTTATTTACATAACCATAACCCGTAGATGTCTCTGGAAAAGCAAATCCAAATTTAATCTGTCCAAGTACTGTATTTAATGGTTTTACAAGTAATACTACCAACGTAATGATAGATAATGCAAAATATGGTACAAATGCCTGAACAAGTGTCATATCCGGAATTTCTTCTTCTCCATCGGCTGCAGCAAAATCACGATTCATGATCGGGCTGTCCTCAATGCACCACTCATCTTTATACATTTTTGTTCTTCCAAGAAGAAGAATGACTACCAATGAAATAACTGCCGGGATGAAACAAGCCAGTGTTGTGCTTACTTGTGTCAGCAGAAGTTCTCCGCCTCCCTGAATGACTGCCATAATTGCTACGGCTACAAATCCTTTTTTCAGTGCTTTTCCTTTACCGTAGAACCAGCATGTGGCAAAACCACCGATTGCTGTCCAGATAAATAAGAAAAATGCTGTCCACATAGCTGTTGTAAGATACTCACTGCTTCCTACAGCAAGTCCGGCTGACATAGCCAGAGAATCCCACGCAGCTCCAAGTGTACCGAATGTATTTCCCCACGCCTGACCGATAAGAGGGATAATAACTGCCCACAGCGGTTTCACACCAATACCGATCAAAAGAGGTGCTCCTACTGCAACAGGTACGCCGAATCCTGTGATTCCCTGAAGGAAACTCTCAAAAATCCAGCCCATTGCAAGTACAAGAAGCAATTCGTTTGGCAAAAGTTTACGCATACCATTACGGATTACCAAAAATGCTTTTGCCTCATCTCCAACCTGATACATCAGAATTGCAGTCCATACAATGATCAATATGATCAGTGCATTCCACACACCTTTCGCACTTTCGGAAGCAAGAAGCGTAATGTCTGCTTTATAAAAAGCAACTCCAGTAACTACCGTTATCAGTAATCCTACCGGTGCCGCCTCGGTCGCTCCCCAGCCACACTTGATCATTAAGATCAGAAGTGCCGCAATTGGAAGGAACGCCATAATCCACATAAATAGATTTACTGGTATATTCATCTTGTTCCATCTCCTATTTTCTTCTCATTACTTACAGATGTGGGATAACTCCCACATCTGATATAACTATTATTGATGGATCACAGTTCCTGTCTTTCCGGCAATTCCTTCTGCCGCTTTGTCAAGAAGTGTAATCAATGTTCTTCTTCCTTCTCCTGACTCAGCAAAACGAATTGCTGCTTCAATCTTCGGAAGCATAGAACCTTTTGCAAACTGTTCCTCGGCAATATACTCTTTTGCCTGTTCTACAGTCAGATCTGAGAGCCATTCCTGATTCTCTTTGCCAAAGTTGATCGCAACTTTTTCTACGGCTGTCAAGATAACCAGATAGTCTGCTCCAAGCTGAGCTGCCAGAAGGCTGCTCGCATTATCTTTGTCAATAACTGCGTTGACTCCGACCAGTTTTCCGTTCTCACTGATTACCGGAATTCCACCGCCACCGCATGTAATCACGATGTGTCCTGCATTTACCAGTGTCTTGATTGTCTCAAGCTCACGGATTCTCTGTGGCATCGGAGAAGCTACAACTACACGGTAGCCTCTTCCTGCATCTTCCATACAACGCACGCCATTTGCTTCATTTTCTTCCGCCTCTTCCTTAGTAAGGAACCTTCCGATTGGTTTTGTCGGATTTTCGAATGCCGGATCATTCTTATCTACTTCTACTTGTGAAAGGATTGTAGATACTTTTCCATCAATGTTACGGCTGTAAAGCTCGTACTTAATTGCATTCTGAAGATCGATTCCGATATATCCCTGGCTCATTGCCACGCTTGTCGGAAGCGGAACCTGTTTATAATTCTCATGCGTAACAACCAGGTTGTCCATAGCATTCTGGATCATTCCGACCTGTGGACCATTTCCGTGTGTTACGATGATATCTAATCCCTGCTGTGCAAGGTCAACAATTACTTTCGCAGTCTTAGCCACTGCCTCTTTCTGCTCTTCTACATCTTTACCAAGCGCATTTCCGCCAAGAGCAATGACAACTTTTTTCTTTTCCATGGCTGCCTCCTATCTTCCGGACTTATGCCTCGAATCCAAGCTTCTTAGCGTATGCTACGATAGCTTTTTCGAAACACTCGATTGGCGGGTGAACTGTACCTGCTCCAATCTGTCCTTTTCCTGCTACTTTGTTAGCAATACCTGTGTTGATTACTGGTGTGATACCTTTCTCAACTACAAGTCTTGCATCGATTCCAAGACAAATTCCCTGGAAATTCCATGTAGGAACTGTGAAGTTCGGGTTTCTGTCTGTAACGATTTCCATCATCTCGTTACTTGTACGAAGAGCATCCTCGTATCCGCCAGCACCTACGAATCTTGTTACAGCCGGTGCTGCAATCATTGCCATACCACCGACACCAAATGTCTCTGTAATAGCACTGTCTCCCATATCCGGGCAAGCATCATCTGCATCATATCCTGTAAAGTACAGTCCCTGTGGTGTATTAACCGGACCTGTGAACCACTCGTCACCCATACCAGCAATACGGATACCGAACTCATATCCGTTACGGCACATTGCTGTAACGATTGTTCCGTCTGTTCCTTTACGTGCATCATCCATAACAGCCTTACCTGTAGCCATCATAATGTTCAGGAAGAACTGATCTGTATCAGCAAGGAACTTGATAACATCATAGCGGTCTTTCTCGCTGATGTCTTTCATCTCTGTAATAAGCGGAGCCATCTCTTTTAAGAATACAAGAGAAGCTGCAATATTTCTCTGGTGGAACTCGTCACCCATTGCGATTGCTTTTGCGATCAGTGGGTTAATTGCAAGTCCATTCTCCATAGAACGAAGAGCTTTTCCAAGTGTTGGACCAAGAACATCTCTCATCCAACGAAGTCTGTTAACAACTTCCTCATCATAAGCTCCGAAACGAAGAACTTTACCAATACCCTCGTTCATTGTACAGTAAGCTCTGTTAGCTCCTGTCTCGTTCTCAACTACAAATACTGCCATGTTAGGAGATGTGATTCCACCCATAGGTCCTACTGCGTTGCAGTGGTGGCAAGGGATGAATTTGATCTCGCCATTCTCAAGCATTTTTCTAGCTTCTTCTTCTGTCTCTGCCCACTCCTCGAACATTACAGCACCTACGCAAGATCCCTGCATCGGGTCTGGCATATTCTTGTAATCTACCGGAGGACCTGCATGAAGAATTACTTTTCCATTATTTTCAGCAAACTCTGGAATTACTTCTTTTGCACGAACGTTATCTTTTAATACTGGCTGGCTTGCTACAACCTTAGCAATCACTTCACGGTTCTTCTCTTCGATTCCTTCGTAATTTCTTAAGAAGTTCAGAGTCTTAATAAGTTTTACATTTCCGCCTGCCGGTGGAGCCCAGTCATACTGTACAACTTCGCATCCGAACTCTTCTACAACTTCTGCGAAGCTCTTCAGTCCGATGTTGATGATACGTGGTTTCTCAGAAAGAAGCTCTTTTAATGTCTCAGCTGGTGTATGTTTCTCACATGCAACAACCTCTTTTGCGCGAATCTCTTTCTCTGGCTCCTGGAAATCTCTTCCGATAGCGTGGATAGCTGTCTGACATGCAAGCTTGTTGTTCTCACATACGATAACTCCAGCCTCTTTTAATTTGTTAACTGCCTCATCATATCCCTGATAATCTCTTCTTGTTCCACATACTGTAGCGATGAAGAATACTTTTCTTCCTGCTGCATCTGCTTTTGCCTGAAGTTCTTTGATTGTCGGGATCAATGATCCTGCCATATCTGCGTGTGAACCATATCCAAGCATGATGTCAAGAAGAACAACTCCTGTAGACGGATCATCTACTGCTTCCTGCATACACTCAATACGTTTTGCAGGATCAATCATCGGATGTGGTTTACCCTGTGTATAAGCATCATCTCCAAGGTCAACTACTACGTTGCCATCTAACTGGAGCATATATCCTTCAACGTCCTCTGGTGGAACTTTGCAGTTCATTGCATCTTTGATCAGCATAGCTGCCTCATTTGCAAGTGTACCACCTGAGTAGTAAGCTTTGATTGTCTTTCCGTCTTCTGCTTTGTAGAATTCAGACTCATCTACATCAACAGTAGCTTCCGGAACCTTTGTTCCTCTTACAAGACCTACAGCAAGACGAGCTGCCTCATCCAGTGTGTATGCATGATAGAAGTTCTCCTCATGATACTCTGGTTTCTCTCCAACAAACAGAGTAACAACTGGTTTGCTGAAGTTAGAAAGTCTTGCAGAGATTTTATCTCTTACTTCTTTTGCAGGCGGTTTGGAAACGATTACAAGTACTTTCACTGTATCGTCATCTTCCATTGCATCGATCATATCCATCATTGTGATTCCACCGACCTCAGCCTTCAGGTCACGTCCACCGATACCGATAGCGTTTGTAACACCCTCACCAAGTCTGTCGATAATTGTTGTAAGCTCCTGGATACCTGTTCCTGAAGCTCCGATGATTCCGATAGAACCTTTTGCTACATTATTTGTAAATGCGATTGGAACTCCCTGAATAATTCCTGTACCACAGTCAGGTCCCATAACTGCAAGTCCTTTTGAATGAGCTTTCTCTTTCAGCGCTTTCTCATCCTCGATTGTTACATTGTCACTGAACATGAATACGTTAAGTCCCTCATCCAGTGCACGGTCAGCCTCTAATGCTGCATAAGCTCCCGGAATAGAGATAACTGCCAGGTTTGCATTGGACATTTTCTTCAGTGCCGCATCCCATGATTTTACACTTTCAGAACCTTTCTTTCCTTCTGCTGCTGTGGACTGTTTCTTTAAGAACTCCTCAACTTTGTCCATTACAGCATCAAGTACTGCTTCATCATTAACATCAGCTACAACTACCATATCATTTGCTGTAGCGTCCATTAACTCATCTGTTGTAAGTCCACTCTCCCTAAAAATGTCTTTGTTCGCCGGTGTAGCCATCATAACCTGAATCTTGTTGACTCCATCCAGTGAAGAAAGCTCATTTGTCAGAAGCATCAGAACTACTGAATCCTGGTAACTGCCTTTTTTTACGACTGTCTTTAACATGTCATTTCTCCCTTCTTATCTAGTTCATTGTTTTTATAGTTTGATATCATCTATTTTTGAGATGGGACCCGGGAAGCAGAGGAGTGCTCCACTTCCTGGTCCATTGGAAATTGCACGAAATAAATGAATTAGTCAGCGAATCTGTTTTTGTGATCGTATCTGTCAAAGTGAATTGCGTCACTCTTGAGATAATCAACAAGCTCATCTACGACTTCGATTCCACCTTCAGCATAAGCTTTGTCTCTTCTCATAAGAGCTCTCTGTCCTGGGTAGTATACTTTGTCAAATCCCGGAGCTGGTCTCATAGCATTTAACTCATCGCATGTCTGAGACATATTCTTCTTGAACTGCTCAGCACCGCAGAATCTCTCTGGATCGATAACGATAATTGTCTGTCCAAGCTCACGTCCTTTAGAGCAGTCATGATACATGGAGCTTACATGTTTACCAAACGGTACTCCAAGAAGTACTCCTGAGAAGATATCTACCATCATCATAAGTCCATATCCCTTAGCACCGGCAATCGGTACAAGAGCATTTACTTTATGTGGATCTGTTACAGGAGCTCCGTCCTCATCTACAGCCCAGTCTGCAGGAATCTCAGCACCCTGTGATCTCTTGTCCAGGATTTTTCCCCAAGCCTGAACTGTTGTAGCCATATCAAATACAACATTACGATCGTCTGCTGTCGGGCAAGCAAATGAAATCGGGTTTGTTCCATAATAAGGCTCTGTTCCGCCGTATGGTACTGCCATCGGATCTGACTGGCAGAATGTGATAGCTGCAAGTCCTTCTTTTGCACACATCTCTGTATAATATCCGATTGCTCCTGTATGAGATACATTAGCCATACCTACAATAGCAACTCCGTTCTCTTTTGCCATCTCAATAGCTTTCTCAGTAGCTTTTGTTGCTACCCAGTAACCGATACCATTGTCTCCATCCATGATTCCTGAGCAAGGACCTGTCTGATTCCATGTGATGTTTGGCTCATGTGTGATTCCGCCTTTGAAGATTCTCTCACAGTAATACTCAACACGAACAGCACCATGTGAAGCAAATCCTCTCTCATGTGCCCATGTCAGAATTTCTGCTGTCTGATCAGCGTGATCCTCACGAAGTCCCGCCTGGATCAACTTGTTTTTCATTAAGCTCTTAAGCTCTTCTCTTGAAAGTCTCATTCTTTCATACCATCCTTTTCTTTATTTTCTCTCTTTATATACCATATAGTTACCTATATAATTATCTACGTGTTTTCTTTACATGCAGTATTTTTCTAATTTATACATCTTCTAATTCACACTTTTTCAATTCATCTTTTCTATTTTGTCACATTATTGACAAACTCTTATATAGCATATACGCCGGTACACACAGTTTCTTTATTGCTCCCAGCAATGCCGCTCGCTTTTTTTTACTGTATATACCGGCATATGATGTCAATCGTATATAATTTATATTCGATTTTATTATGTGCTAAATATCATTTTCAGTGTAAGAACATCGTTCAGGCTATGTACTATATATTACAGAGCAACGTCTCTGTTGCAGTCTTTAGAGTAGATGTAAACTAACTCTTCCTCACGTCCCTCATCGCCTACAGCGTAGCAAGCCTGTGGAACATAAGCGTCCATGAAGCAGTAATCACCTTTCTGAAGCGGTACCCAGTCATCTCCAAGTCTGTACATAGATTTTCCAGACAGGAAATACATACCATGCTGCTGAACATGTGTCTCGATATATCCATGAGAAGCTCCGATGTGGAATTTCAGGATATGCATGTTCACGTCAAATCCGATGTCATGAGCTGATGGAAGGAAATCCTGTACATAGCAGTTCTCCATTCCTTCATAGGACATCCACTCAAGATCATTAGCATTTCCAACTACTGTGTGAGCACTGTGCCCTGCAACTGGCTCATAACGGCGTCTGTATACATATAATGTAGCCTCGCCTTTAGCTTCAAAAGTAATGTTGTTACTTGCTGGTGAGTAAATGTATCCACCTTTTGTAAGTTCTGCGGACTGATCATCATTCTTTACTGAAAGTTCACCATCAACTACATATAAGAAGGACTCAATTCCCTCTCCACCGATTCCTGTATTCTTTCCACCTTCGTGAACATGTACAAGATAGTCAGCAAATGTTGCACCCATAGCCGGTGAGCCAAGAATTGTAACATCACAGTTCTCATATCCCGGAACTACATTCTTTACAAGTCCATCTGGATCAAGAACGATGTAATCTCCTTTTTTAATAATAGAACGTGTGTCCAAAAGTGCATCACGATATCCTAATTGATTGTTTAAGTAACTCATTACCAAATACCTCTCTTTCTTAATGCGGAACACAAAATCAAATTCAGGTTTTGTTGTTACCATGTTTTATGGTCTTATTATGTCATTAAAGCTTAAAATTTGCAATCGGAATTTTAGATAAAAGGTTCAACCACTTTTTATCTACTTTATGGTAAATTTTGTCTAATGACTTCTCTTGAAAATGACATTTTTTGTGATATACTGTTAATTATTGGATAAGAGCCTATATATTTTAGCTATAATCGATTTAATAAATATAAAAATAAAATAGTCGGAAT
>ERZ791809.1397-NODE-1397-length-13121-cov-9.476198_pt1 | contig 13121 bp, 9 predicted proteins | sample MGYA00509946_ERZ791809 | MGnify/ENA primary metagenome ERZ791809 (study PRJEB30046, sample SAMN00791993) | human gut metagenome | study: EMG produced TPA metagenomics assembly of the A metagenome-wide association study of gut microbiota in type 2...
GTTGCAAAATGCTTGTTGGAAAATCCCAAACCCTTGAACTGCATCCGACGGATGCAGGCTACGCGTTTTTGCAAAACGCTTTTGCGACTTGCAATTTTGTTCATCAAACTTGTATTTCTTTGCTGGAACCGTTGCGCTTTGCCGCCCAACTTGTTATTATTAAACGTGAAAGAACTTTCACAGAGAAACGGAGAAAACACCATGCCTACTTTGGAATGGATCGGAAAAAACAAAGTTGTCAATCATCATCAGGAAGTGCCGTTCCGTGTGTTGGAGCGTCAGTATAGCTTTGACGAAATGGGCAAGCACACCGAGGACAACGGCAGCGATAACATGATCATCCACGGCGATAATCTGGAAGCCCTGAAAGCACTGCTGCCGCAGTATGAGGGCCGGGTGAAGTGTATCTACATCGATCCTCCTTACAACACTGGCAATGAGAAGTGGTGCTACAACGATAATGTCAATGATCCGCATATTCAAAAGTGGCTGGGCGAAGTAGTCGGTAAGGAAGGCGAGGATTTGACACGCCATGACAAGTGGCTCTGCATGATGTATCCTCGGCTGATGCTACTACAGAAGTTGCTGGCGGATGATGGTGCGATTTTTATTAGCATTGACGACAACGAGCTTTACAACTTGAAATCCATCTGTGATGAAATCTTTGGTGCGAGCTGTTTCGTTTCCAATATTTCGTGGCAGCGCACTTACTCCACTCGAAATGATTCTAAAGGCATCGTAAACGAGGTGGAGCATATTCTGGTATACAGCAAACAGCCAGGATGGAATCCCAACAAGTTATCTCGTACCGAAGAAATGAACGCACGTTACTCTAACCCGGATAACGATGTATGTGCATGGAAAAGCACAGATGCCTTTGCACCCGGAGCTACAACGCATCAAGGAATGGTTTATGCTATTCAGAATCCATTTACAGGCGTACTTCTTTACCCGTCTAATGGACGTTGCTGGTCTTTAGGACAGGATCAGATGTTTGAAATCATGTCGCAGTGGGGCGAGTATGAATTGCGCGAGATAGCGGATGCTCAGAAAAGAGCATCAATATGCGGAGTGTCAGAAGCGCAGGTTAAAAGTGGTGTTAAAGCAATCATGCTATCTGACAGCGTGGAAGATGCTGCACAAAAGGCAGCTGCGATTTATAATCGCGGACAGTGGCCATTGTTCTACTTTGGTCAAGGTGGAAAAGGTGGAATTCGTAGAAAAACATATCTTGATAATGTCGGAGGTCGCGTTCCTACAAACTTCTGGCCGTTTTCTGAAACTGGTCATACAGATGAAGCAAAAAAAGAAATGTTGACGATTTTTGACGGGAAGGCACAGTTTGACACGCCTAAGCCTCGCCGCCTTATTGAATTTGTGCTGAGGATTGCAGGTTCTGAGGATGCGCTGATTCTTGATTCCTTTGCCGGATCTGGCACAACTGCCCATGCGGTGCTGAATATGAACAAAGCGGATGGAGGACACCGCAAGTTTATTCTGGTGGAGATGGGCGACTACGCCGATACTACGACTGCCTGAACGTGTGAAGCGTGTGATCAACGGCTATGGCAAAGACAAGAACGCCGTAGAAGGCACTGGTGGCAATTTCAGTTACTACGAACTGGGCGAGCGGCTGCTTCTGCCGGATGGCAACCTGAATGAAAGCATCGGCACAGACAAAATCCGTGACTACATCTGGTATACGGAAACGAAGAAACCTGCGGTGAGTCAACAGAACGGAAACCCGTATTTCCTCGGCGAGAACAACCACACCGCTTACTATTTCTACTATGAGCCAGACCAGATGTGCGTGTTGGACTATGCTTTTTTGTCTACCATTCCGGAAAAAGCGGAAAACTATCTGATTTATGCTGACCGCTGTGCATTGAGTGAGAGTGACTTGCTGCGGTTTGGTATTACGTTTAAGAAAATTCCGCGCGACATTGCGCGGGTGTAAGGAGGACGGCTCTTATGGAATTGAAAAATTATCAGAAAGCCGTCATTCGGGATTTGGAACGCTATCTGGAAATCCTGATGCAGACAAAGAACATCGAAACGGCCTATACTCGGCTCTGGCAGGAGAAAGATGTAAAAGTCGGATTTGGCGGAATGCCCAAGTATCAGAATCTTCTGCCCGGTGTGCCGAATGTCTGCCTGAAAGTTCCTACGGGCGGCGGCAAAACATTTTTGGCTGCAAATGCCATCGAGCCGATTTTCTCCGCACTTGGTGTGGTAAAACGCCGTGCAGTGGTTTGGCTGGTTCCGTCAGATGCTATCCTGACCCAAACCTTGGCTGCATTGCGTGACCCTGCACATCCTTACCGCCAGAAAATTGATGTTGCCTTTGGCAGCCGTGTAGAAGTGTATACCAAAGAACAGCTTTTGATGGGGCAGCACTTCAATATCTCTGCAGTCAACGAGCAGCTTTCCATCATGGTGCTGTCTTACGATTCGTTCCGTGGCAAGAAGGAGCGGCTCAAGGCCAAGCAGGAGAACAGCAGCCTTGTTGCGCTGGCAAATGCACTGGGCGAACCTGATATGCCGCTGGAAGATACCGACCCGACCGCCTTGATGCAGGTCATCAATCAGCTGCATCCGCTGGTTATTGTGGACGAAAGCCACCATGCGCGCAGTAACCCGAGCAAGCAGATGCTGCAAAACTTCAATCCCTGCTTTGTGCTGGATCTGACGGCAACGCCCACTAAGGAAAGCAACATCATCTCCATTGTAGATGCGATTCACTTGAAACGCGAGAACATGGTCAAGTTGCCTGTCATCGTGATGAACCGCAACAGCCAGCAGGATGTGCTGCATGATGCCATCGAGATGCAGCGGACACTGGAAATTCACGCAAAAGATGCCTACGAAAAGGGCGGCAGCTACATTCGCCCCATCGTGCTGTTTCAAGCACAGCCCAAGGGCAGGGAAAATGCAACGACTTTTGAAAAACTGCGCCGACGCCTGATTGCCGCCAACATTCCAGCAGAGCAAATTGCCATCAAGACGGCAGAGATCAACGAGTTGAAAAATGTGGATTTGCTGTCGGAAAAGTGTTCGATTCGCTTTATCATTACAGTCAATGCCTTGAAAGAGGGTTGGGACTGCCCCTTTGCGTATATCCTTGCTTCGCTGGCGAACCGCACCAGTCGGGTGGATGTGGAGCAAATCGTGGGGCGTATTCTGCGCCTGCCCTATACCCGGAAACATTCTTCTCCGATCCTGAATACTTCGTATGTTCTGACCTCGTCTGCGGACTTCAAGCGTACGCTGGACGGCATCGTCAAGGGCTTGAATAACGCAGGCTTCACTGACCACGATTACCGTGTGCAGGAAGAAGCTGCCCCGGTCGAGCCGCTGCCCAAAGTGGAGCAGACCATCTTCCCGGCACAGCCGACAAACGAAGCAATGCCCGCGGCATCGGCGGAAGAGGAAGAGTTTTTTGATTTTGACCCGACACTGTTGGGCAGCACCTTGGCAAAGGCAAGTGTTTCTCCCTCGGTGCAGAATATTTTTGACCGCTCTGAAAAGGAACAGAACGATTTTGATGTTGCTATGCAGCAGCACCAGAATGACCCGTTGAGCGATTTGCCGCTGGAGGTGCAGGATAAGGTGGACACCTCTCATGTAAACCAGGAGTTTTTGGAGGATGTTCACACCCTCAAACTTCCGAAATTCTGCCTAAAAGTACAGCCATCGCTTTTCTCGCTGTACGACAGCGAAGAACTCTCAAAGGAAAACCTGCTCAGCAACTTTACGTTGAAGGGAAAACCCAGCGCAATCGACTTCGGCCATCTGGACGACGATTTGGCGCAGGTCGATTTGGAAGACCGCGATACCACGACACCGCGTATCTCCAAGCTGAAAGATGATTATCAGCAGTACATGAACAGGCAGTTTCCACTGCTTCCGGGCGAGGATAAACTGCGTATCTGCAAGGATATTATCCACAAGAGCCTTTGCAAGATGAACGCGGTGGATGACAATGAACTGCGGCGTTATGTCGATGGTATCGTGGATAATATGAACCGCGAAGAGCTGGACGCGCTGGAACGGATGCCTGTTAACTTTGCAGCAAAAATTCGTGCATACGTCATGCAGCTTCAAGAGGAAACTGCACGAGAAAACTTCTACAAGTGGCTGGAAACGGAGAAAATCGTATGTGAACCCCGCTTTCAGTTGACGGAGTATATAACCCTCCCGGATAGCACTTCTTCAATGAGCAAGAGCCTGTACCAGACCGAGGGCAAGATGGATGGTCTGGAATATAAAATGGCTCTTGCAATGACCAACATGGACAATATCCGCTGGTGGCATCGCAACCCGGAGCGTAACAAGTTTTCGTTCTGTTTGAACGGATTCCGCAACCATTACCCGGATTTTATCGTCCGCACGACCAGTGGAAAGATTATTCTGCTTGAAACCAAAGGTGACCAGCTGGAAAATGCAGAGTCCAGAGAAAAAATTCGTCTGGGTTGTGCATGGCAGGATGCCGCTGGCAAGCAGGCATACCGCTATTATATGGTGTTCCAGAACAAAGATTTGAACATGGAGGGAGCATATCGCTTTGATGAGTTTTTGACGCTGTTGAGGGAATTGTGATAAAAAACGATTTTATAGCGTCACAAGCTTTAAGATTGAAAATATAGGTATACAAGAACAGTTTTTTGAGATTATCATAGTAAAAGTAATGCTAAATTGGTTTTTGACGATATAATGGCATTGGCGGAAAGAGTGTATATTATTTTTTTGCCCAACTTTTAGAGAAATCTTAAATGTTCACTTTTTGAAATTATTGCAAAGGATATTTTTGAAAATGAGAATAATTGACCTGTTCTCTGGAGTTGGAGGACTAACATTTGGATTTTATTATAGAAAATACAAAGACCATTTTGTCAGGAATCGAAAAAATCAATTCGTTTTTGCAAATGAATACAATCTGCTTGCAGCTAAAGCATACTCTGAAAATTATCCTGATATCCCCATGAAAAACTGCGATATAAAGTCCCTCAAAGAGAGTGACATAAAAGAATGGATTGGAGCAGAACCAGTTGATCTGATAATTGGTGGACCACCATGCCAATCTTTTAGTACCGTCGGGCAACGAAATTACGATGAAAAAGCACAACTGTATACGGAATATTTAAGAGTGTTAAAAATCGCTCGTCCTAAAATGTTTTTATTTGAAAATGTGCGAGGCATTTTATCGATGAGAGAAATATTCTATAAAAGAGATGCTGCTGGAAATATCTTGTACGAACTGAAAGATGTTGAAGGCAGAGAATCGTTAGCACCGCGAAAAAAGCCTATTATAGATTATTATGGTAAATCTGTTATGGAGATTTTGAAAGATCAGTTTTCAAATCTTGGAAATGGCTTGGGCTATAACATTCGGACGGAACGATTGAATGCTATGGACTATGGAGTTCCTGAAAATAGAGAAAGGGTTTTTATTGTAGGCATACGAAACGATTTGAATTTAAAATGGGCCTGCCCCCCAAAAGAAAAGTCTGCGCACCTTACTATCAAGGATGCAATATCGGATCTTCCAGAAGTTTCAGAAGGCCAAAGTGTAAATTCCTATCAGAAAATCGCTCAAAATGAATATCAAAAACTTATGCGATACGGTTCGAAGGAAATAACGCAACACTTCTGTGGCTGTTATAGTAAAAAAATTAGAACTGTTATACAAAATGTGAAACCTGGCGAAGGAAAAAACGAATTTAATGCATTGGTTGATTCTGGAAAAATTGATAAATCTTATAGGCTAACATCTGGATATGCGAATACTTACGGACGTTTAATAGCAGATCAACCATCACCTACGATAACCAACAACTTGACAACAGTTTCTAGTTTGAGGTGTATTCATTATAGCCAAAATCGCGCATTAACCCCACGAGAGGGAGCGCGAATACAATCATTCCCCGATTGGTACAAGTTTGAGGGATTCAAATCGGATGTTTGTACACAAATCGGAAATGCCGTTCCTCCATTGCTGGCTTTACGACTTGCGTCACAATTTGAGAAAACACTGAAATGAGGTAAAATCAATGGACAATACCAATGATAAAATCTTTTTCAATTTCTCGTACTTTGCACTTAAACTGTTAGGTAAAGGCTTGTATTCAAATCCATGGACAGCAATAGCTGAACTTGTTGCCAATGGACTTGATGCTAAAGCAACCTGTGTACAAATTTTTATTGACATGAGCGACAAGAAAAACTCTGAGATAGAAATTTTCGATAATGGCACTGGAATGACATATTCAGATCTTGCGGAAAAATATGTCTTAATTGGAAAAAACAAACGAGAAGACCTTTCGCTAGATGAAGCTTCAAAGAATAAAGTGATGGGGCGAAAGGGAATTGGAAAGCTTGCAGCTTTATACTTATCTAGTAAATATTATCTCATATCAAAATCTGCCGGACAAGAAACGGCATGGTATTTTGATATGAGCAATGAACGCGATTCCGAGATCCCATCATTAAATAGAGTTAATCTTTCTCAAATTGAAGTTTTGTCGGCAGAATACTGGGATAAGCTTACTTCTGGAACGATGATAAAGCTTAAAAATGTTGATCTGACAAATATAGGAATCCAGTCAATTGAAGGGTTAAAGGCCAGACTTTCGGATTATTATGTTTTGGATTCTATATCCGGAAAAATCGAATTGGCTGTTAGGTATCAAAAAAATACGCCAATTGAATTTCAAGAAGTAGCCAAAAATATTGCATTTCGGAATTTCTATGCCCTTTTTGATAACAGTAACTCGAATATAAAAAGTCGAATAGCCGAAAGCGTTTATTTTCCATCTGCGGACGACGCTGTTCGAAGAAAACCAAGACATACTGTTATTATTGATGAATCGGCCTATAATACCAGTGGAACACGACATTTTGTTAAAGAGGATGGTTCTCTTTCAGAAAAAGAAATTCCATATAGTCTAACCGGATGGATCGGAATTCATGCTAGCATAAAAAAAGATGATGCACAAGTTAATGATCCGTTATTTTTGAAAAACAAGGCATATAAATCCACACAATTAAGACTTTATGTGAGAAAAAAACTTGCTGTCGAGGATTTTATGCCGTATTTAAAAAACACACAGGCATTTTCGAATTATATAGAAGGCGAAATCAATTTTGATGTACTAGATGATAATTCTTTGGGAGATATTGCGACATCCAATCGACAGGGGTTTGCTGAAGATGATGAGCGTGTTGCATTGTTAATTGATTTAGTAAAGCCTATTGTTTCTACTTTGATTGTGCAGCGTGTGAAAGTTGGACAGGAGATTCGTGAAGAAGAAGACAAAATAAAAAAAGAACATGAGGCTGCGCTTAAAGCGGCCGAAGCGGCACGCCAAGAGTTAGAGATAAAGAATCGTGTCACTGAAAAAAAATTGGAAGTTGCTTCTGATAATATTCAAAAATATAAAGCTCAAAGCCATACTATTTTTAGTGCGATTACGGAAGACCAAAAAACATTCTCGGCAAAGACTCACTTGGTAAAGACGAATGCTTTAACGATAAGAAATAGTGTGACAACATTGGCAAGAAAAATAGGGATTGAAAATTATAGAGAACTCGGCGCAATTTCGGTTGCCACAGATAAAATTTTAAGTTCCCTAAAATATAGTGCATTAGCTAAATTTAATATTGAAGATGCCTCAATTAAGGAAGACTTATTTGTTTTTTGCAGTGAATATCTAATGAATGTGCTTCAACAGCAGTATTTTGATATTCATATTTCAGTTAAGATTTCAGGACAACATATAATCAAGTTTCAACCACAGAACATTTCGCTCATTTGGGATAATTTCTTATCTAACTCACAAAAAAGCCATGCAAGAAACTTTAATATTATGATGGAGAATGTATCCGGAAAAGCTCACATTGAATTGTGGGATGATGGAGACGGATTCGGAAAAGCTGATTTAAATGAAATATTTGAGTTCGGATTCAGCAACACAGGCGGAACAGGAATAGGCCTATATAATATTAAAACTGTTATTCAAAAAATGAAAGGCACTATCCAAGCGGAAAATCAGTTGCCATCTGGTGCAAAATTTATTGTTGAACTACCATAAAGAAAGTGTGAATATTATGGATATGTCGTACAAAATATTGTGGATTGATGATGACAGTGATTATATTGAGTCGGCGGAAGAGGCATTATCTGGTATAGTCCAAAACCATTTCATGGACGTAAATTTTGAAAGTTATAGTGACTATGATGAATTCAAAAGTGTGAAATTAGATAAGTATACCGGAGAGACATTTGATTTTTATGATTTAATTCTTATGGATTTTTCTTTGTCAGGAATAACTGGAGATGTTGTAATACGTGAACTGAGAGAAAAGAAAATATATACGGATATTGTTTTTTACTCGAGCGAATTTGTGAAAATGCGAACAGCCTTAAAATCAGAAGAGCAGCTCGATGGAGTCTTTTTGACTGGAAGAGAAAACTTGTTTTCAACTATAGACCAGATTATAAAGAAAAACCTAAAACGAGAGTATCGTATTTCCAATATAAGAGGACTGATAATGGATAGCACTTCTGAGTTTGACTATATTTGTCAATCCACTACAATAGTACTATTTGAAAGGTTGGATGCGAATCAGCAGGATGAGATTGTTCAAACGGCAAAGAAATACGTTGAAAATGCCGAATTCAAATCCGGAAAAAACTTTCAAGAATTGGACAAAAAATCAGGAAAAGCTTTTATAAAGAAAGCAATCCAATCTGTAGAGTATGTAATGGATAATAAAGACCGTTATGCCCTTATGGGAATGATCGTGAGGTTTTTTGATGACGGACCAATTGCTCAAGATGATTTTTCGGAAAAATATGACGACGAACTAATTAAACCACGAAATAAATTAGCACATGCTAAGCTGGTGTACGGAAAGTGCCATCAAAAATTACATCCCATCAAAAATCGAAGTGTGCCATCTTGTGATGGAAAATGTGATAACTGCTCAAATGAATATGATATGGAAAAATGTGAATCTTTAAGGGCTGCGATTTATAACTATTATAAAATGTTTCAAAACATTGAAAAGAAAACAAATGAGCTTGTTCCTCTCGAATGATGTATGGTTGTCACAATTTTATATACATAACAAAGCGGAAGATTGTTCGCAATCACAAATGGCTTTTCGAGTTGAGTAGAGAAAAATCTCCGATTGCAAAATAACAGATACTGAACCTAAATAAAAAAGCCCACCGGCTGGATATAAAATCTGGCCTGTGGGCTTTGCTATATTTTCAAATTGATGCAGTTCCAACCTTGGAGTTCAAATACTCTACCAGTTCCCAAACCGTTGTCAACGGATTGCTTTGCCGTGAAATCGGCTCGATATCCTGATTCTGAAGCTGGCCGGCACGAGTTTTAGCTCGCTGAATTGCAGTAATCTGCAAAGGCTTCAAACCGTCAAAGTAATCCTTGTTTTTCTCATAATCAGGAAGTCTGCCCGGCTGTTTCAGTAATCGAATCAATGCTTGGCAATCTTCAACCTCTGTCTGCTGATTTACAAAGTGCAGCAGGAACCACAACTCGAAAGACGGGTTAGAATAGGCCAAATGATAGCCTTCCTTTTGAGCGGACTGTTTGGCACGCAGAAGAACCTCGTTGGAGTTATCGTCACGGTCAAATACGCACCAGATGGAGTCACCATCTTCCGGGTAGTATGGATTATTGCCCATCGTTGCTTTGGCCTTTTGCACAAGCTTGTCGGCAGACTTATACTGAGAAGAAATCGGGATAATATCAATATTGCACCCTCGGCTGCGGAAACGTTTGAAATAGCGGATCTCGGTTTCACTGCCCTCACAGATGAGATACACCACCGGGTTGCGCTTTCTGGTGTGAGCAGACTTGCGGCTAATCTCTTTTATTCTGCCCATGCTGCATCCCCTCCAATGAACGGAATCGCACCATAGCGGCCTTGTAAATAGCCCTTGGAGATGTTCTCACCTTTCCGGGGAGAAAACTCGGTCAGAGCGTAAATATCGGTCTGCATGGTCTTTTCGTCCTTTTCGGCAAACCAGATCTGATCGCGCCGCAGCAACGTCAGGTCGAGAAGTCCGGTATCGTGTGTTGTAAAGATGAGTTGTGCATGGTTTGTATTGATAGCGGCATCCTGCACCATCTCGATCAGATGCCTTGTCAGCAGCGGGTGCATACTGGATTCTATCTCGTCTACTACCAAAACAGAGCCTGCTTCTAGTGCAGTGAGCCACATACCGATGCGGGAGAAGAACCGCTGTGTACCAACGGATTCCTGCCCCAATGGAAGCCAGAAGCCCCTTGATGCGCCATCTTCGGCATCGAGGGTGTGCAATGCGGAAATGATAGGCTCTTCTTTGGAGCCAGTGATGCGGATGTCCTTGATACCGAGGTCTGCATACAGCATTTCATGCAGGATACGGCTCTTTTCAGAGCTGCCCTGCCGAATGGCAGACAAGGTGGCATCCAGCTGCATTTCGGTTCCCATAAAGCCGGTCAGTTTCTCAAAGAACCACAGATAGGCCTTCTCAGTCTGGGGACAGTTCCATTCGTTGGAGCTGGACAGGTAAAGCCGGTTTTCTGCGGTGCGTCCGGCAAGGGTAAGCTGTTCCTGAACATTCTCGCGGAACTGATAACCATTGCCTTCTCTGGAAAAAACCATAGCCTCCCGGCCGTTGGGCCAGTGATAGAGATATTCGGTCAGGACTTTGGACTTGTCAAACGAGAACCCATAGGCATACTTGATGCCGCCATAAAAATAGATGGCTTCAAAGCTGGTCGGCTGTGTAGGCTGGTCGGTGAAAGCAAACGGCTCTTGCGGAAGGGACTCGCCTTTCAGCAACTTGGCATACCGCCCGCAGACCATCTCGCGCATGAGCAGGAGAGCATGGAGAACATTGCTCTTCCCGGCTGCATTTGCGCCGTACAGTGCCAGCACAGGTACAAGCTGTTTCTTTTCGTCCGGCGAAATCAGGCAATCAGACAGACTTTTATCCGTAGATGCTTTCAAGCTGATAATAGCCGTGTCCTTGATGGAGCGGTGGTTGGTGACTGAAAATTGAAGCAGCATCGCGATTCCTCCCAGATGATTTTCTGAATCTAGTGTACTCTATTCTGGGTAGAAAGTCAAATTTTGATTTTGAAATTTGCAAATATTCCGCAAAAATCAAGAATAAAATCCAAAATATCGGCTTTTGATACCGTTCGGATGCTATCAGAAATCATTCTGTATACACGACTTCCCTCACCACCACTTCTTCCGCCTGCGCTTTCAGCCCGTTCATGTGCGCCACCCAGAGAAGCTGTGCGCGCTCTTTGTCCGGCGCGGGACTTATCTAACAGAGTGGTCATCGTGCGTTCCAGCCACTTGCAGGCCGTTTTCTGGACATCCTGCAAATGCGGCCAGAGCGTACCGTTCAGCAGCATTTGGTTGTACAGCACGGGGCGCTGGTTTTTGAGGTAGGCCAGCCGCATCCGACTATACTTGCCCAGCGGTTCGGCTTCATCGGTCTGCGACAAGGTGAGCAGTGGCAGCTGATAATCCCCGACCTGTGTATAGTGGATCTCGTTGTGGACGGTGTTCGTGTTCTTCATGGGAATTCTCCTTTGCATTTTCAACGCGTTTTGCGGTCTTTGTGGAAAACGGTGTTCACTTCTTCCTGCTCTGCGCTGTCAGCCAGTTGCCCTGCGCCTGATAGTAGTGCTCCATCGTGGTGGGGGCGTTCAGGATGGTGGTGCGCAGATAGGCCATGATGTTCTTGATTGGCTGGGTGGTGTTGGACATCACATCGAAGATGTACTCAATGTGTTGGCTGGTCAGCTTGTCCAGCCGCAGCCGGATGGCTTTGGTGGTCTGCGGCTGCTTGCCGACATACTGGGTCTGCCGAGGACAGCAGTACATCTCCACAATGTTGTCCAGCAGTTCCTCCAGCTTGTCGGGGTCGTACCGCTGGGCAAGGGTGTCAATTTCCAGCCGTTCCCGGAACTCCTCCCGCACCTGTGCTTCCGTCTGGTCAAAATCTGCGGATTCGCCTGTCGGCCCTGATAGATTAGTACTTTGTCTTTTAGTATTTTGTTGCGTTGCCTTTTCCAAATTGGGTTCAGCCAAATTTGGAAAATCCAAAAATGGTGAAGAACAAGGTTTCATGCGGCTTTTCGGACTTTTGGATGCGGACGGGTCCGACGGCTCACCTTCCTTGCCGGGAACGGCAGGAGCGTCCTCGACAGGCGATTCATAGACCTGATAATCGTAGTCGATGATCTGCCCTTTGGCATTGCGGACTTTCTGACGGCGGACGTAGCCGTGTTCTTCCAGTTCCAGCACAGCGGTGCGTACACTGTCCAGACCATCTTTGCAACCAATTGTCAGCCCCTTCAGGCTGTAATCCCAGTCGTCCGGCAGGGAGAGCATATAGGACAGCAGTCCCTTGGCTTTCAGGGACAGCCTCTTATCCTGCAGGTGGTGGTTGCTCATAACGGTGTAGTTGACGTTTTTATTGACGCGGAATGTTGACATGGCGGCTTCCCTTTCAGCCCAAAGCGGGCAAGAGAAAACGCAGCATCTCCCGGCTTTCGGGAAACGCTGCGTTCAGACAGAGAAGCCTGCTGTGAGCTGGCACAGCAACGGCAGCACTGCATATTTCTAACGGACATCTAACACAACTACACCTGAAATGCAGCCGCTGACGGCCCGTGTGAAAAAGGTTTTTTCTAACGTCATTTCGCAAAAAGTGGCCGATTTTTGCCTGCAAATTGCGGTGTGACGTGCCTTTTTGGAGGTTACAAAAATGCCCTCGGATGCCAATGACAGCCGCGATGGACCAGCTTCATCCAACAATTTCAAAGACTCGAAATGCGATAGGCCGGGAGACCGGTGCCAGGGTTCGACTCCCTGATGCTCCGCCAAAAACGCCGCAGAACGATGAGTTCTACGGCGTTTTTCATTGCATATTTACTTTCCCGCCAGCAATACCGCCAGCACAGCCTTCTGGACGTGCAAACGGTTCTCAGCCTCGGTGAAGATCTCGTCGGCGTGGGCCTCGAAGACGGCGGTAGAGATCTCCTCGCCGCGGTGAGCGGGCAGGCAGTGGAGCACCATGCAGTCCG
>ERZ791809.1431-NODE-1431-length-12755-cov-8.526772_pt1 | contig 12755 bp, 7 predicted proteins | sample MGYA00509946_ERZ791809 | MGnify/ENA primary metagenome ERZ791809 (study PRJEB30046, sample SAMN00791993) | human gut metagenome | study: EMG produced TPA metagenomics assembly of the A metagenome-wide association study of gut microbiota in type 2...
GTAGTGGCCTCCACCGGGTTACACTTCCGGGCATTTCATTTATTAACATCCGCTGTCAGTCACGACTTGAAGGAAACAATAGATAAGGATTATTGTGAATGTGGAATGCCGTTAGAAACAATTAGAGAGTCAGAAGCACCGTTAAAGGAACGAAGCGAACGTGTTTGAGGCGAACGCCGAGTTTGAGCGTAGTTCCTTTGCTTTTAGGTGATTCTGACTCTCTTAGTGTTTCTTATGGTATGGAACCTGAACAAGAAGCCTTATCTATTGTTTCCTTCAAGGACCGAGAGGCCGCTTCCCAGTTAATAAATTAAATCCCAATTAAATTAAATCCCAAAATACACTGCTGAATACGCTGAAAGATCCAGCACAGCCTTCCCATCCGTAACCTTCACTTTCTTCTTCGTATACTTCTTACTTCCTTCAAATGTTACATCATCACTAGCTAGAATCACTTCCAGTTCCTTTGCATCCTTTATTGGAAGTTCATACCCTTTCTGTTCCTCATCCGAGAAATTAAAGACAGCAACGATACGATCTTTTCCATCCGTTCTTTCGAACGCATAGATACAGCGCTCTTCCTGATGGCAGTCCAGCCACTGGAATCCTGCATTCTCATAATCTTTGGCAGAAAGAGCAGGAGTCGTCATATACAGATGATTCAGTTCCCGCATGAAGTGGTGGAAGGTATCGTGTATCGGATACTTCAGGATATCCCAGTCCTGCTCGCGCTTTTCATCCCATTCGCGGAGCTGACCAATCTCGTTACCCATGAAGTTCAATTTTTTCCCCGGATGTGCGTACATATACATATAGAACGCACGTGCCTGTGGAAATTTCTCTTTGTACTCACCATACATTTTTTGTGCGATGGTTGCCTTTCCGTGAACCACCTCGTCATGTGAAAGCGGAAGAAGGAAATCATCGTTATAATAGTACATCATGGAGAACGTAAGCTTGTGATAATCGCGGCTTCTGTATTCCGGTGCGGTGCGGAAGTAGTCAAGTGTATCGTTCATCCAGCCCATATCCCATTTGTAATCGAATCCAAGTCCGCCCTGATCAGCAGGTTTTGTTACGCCTTCGAAAGAAGTAGAATCCTCGGCAGAGAGCATAACTGTCGGGTGCAGTGTTTTTAATCCGCGGTTCATTTCACGAATAAAGTCTACTGCATTATTGTTGACACCTCTTGCTGGTTCACCCTGCCAGTAAATGATACGGCTGATTGCATCCATACGGATTCCGTCCACATGATATACGCTTAACCAGTAGTTCGCAGCAGACTGCAGGAAGCTTCGAACCTCGCCTCTGGAATGCATGAAGTTGCAGCTTCCCCATTCGCTGACACCAACATCCTGATGTGGATATTCATAGAGTGCAGTTCCGTCATAATCGGCCAGTGCATAATGATCAACGGCAAAATGTACCGGCACGAAATCCATGATCACACCGATGTCGTTCTTGTGGCAGGCATCAATGAATTTCATCAGTTCTTCGGCAGTTCCATAGCGTGATGTCGGGCTGAAGAATCCAGTATTCTGATATCCCCAGGATTCGTCACACGGGTGTTCGCTGAGCGGCATGATCTCGATATAGTTATAATCAGTTTCCTTAAGATAAGGAATCAGGATATCGATCATTTCCACATAAGTATACCAGTCGTCTGCTTTTTCAGAAGGCTTTTTAAATGATCCGAAATGCAGTTCATAGATGTTCAGCGGCTTGTCCTTGCATACCGAACGTTTCTGCATCCATTTGCTGTCTTTGAATTTATAGTGGGACAGATCGCGGATGATGGAAGCAAAATTCGGACGTAGTTCCATGCCGAAGCCATAAGGATCGCAGTGCTCCACGCAGCTTCCGTCCTGTCTGTAAATGCGGTATTTGTACATCATACCTGGTTTTGCTCCCCTGGCATAGCATTCCCAGAAATTGCCATCATAAGTTTTGTTCAGTTCCCATTCCTGCCAGTCGTTAAATTCCCCAATAACCGTAATGCGTGATGCTGCAGGTGCAAAGGTACGGAATGTGGTTCCGTCTTTGTCCGGGTGTGCGCCGAGAAATTCATAAGCGTCGAATATTTTCCCTGTGTAAAATCCGTAAAAATCCATAGTAACCTCCGTAAAAATGCAACGTTAATAATTAACTGTCGAAAAGATAATGGACAGTAGTTGCTTTTTTGTTCTATAATCATATTATAAGAAAAATGCAAGGTGGTATCCACCGACAAAACCGACGAAAGGATGGATAACCGACAAATATGAGAAAGTGTTGGGAAAATGGGAGGTAAGATGGATCTTAGAATTGAGAAAACAGAGCGGGGGATCAAGAATGCATTTATCGAATTGCGTTCCAGAAAATCTCTGGAAAAGATAACAGTAAAAGAACTATGTGAAAGTGCAAGAATCAATAAGTCTACCTTTTATGCGCATTATAAAGATATCTATGATTTGTCAGATGCGATGGAAGAAGAAGTGGTACAGTCGATTACGAACAGTATCCAGCATCCGGAATATCTGCTGGAGTATCCGGCAGAGTTTGCACGGGAACTTCTGATGGCTTATGTATCTCAGAATTCCCTGACGGCAATTTTGTTTTCCGGCAGTCAGGCGAATCATTTTGCGGATAGTATTGAGCGGAGCATTAAGCAGATGATCTTTGAAAAATACCCGGAATTGAAAGAAGATACAGCAATGAATGTGATGCTCAGCTATTGTATCCAGGGGAGCTATCATGCTTACCAGAAGAACCGGAGCGGAGATGTCATGACGGTGATCGATGTGATCGCAGGGATGACGGGAGCGATTCGACCGATGTATGAAGAACGATTGGGGGAAAGCAGATCATGAATCCAGAACAGCCGTGTATCCGCATTTCGGTGCGGAATCTGGTGGAATTTATATTAAGACATGGAGATATTGACAACCGGACCGGAGGGGCAGATAAGGATGCCATGCAGCAGGGCAGCCGCATACATCGGAAAATCCAGAGACAGCAGGGGGCGGAGTACCGTGCGGAAATTCCGTTAAGATATCAGATACCATGCGATGGATTTATCCTGAGTGTGGAAGGAAGAGCGGACGGAATCATAGAACTTCCGAAGCGTGTGGTGATCGACGAGATCAAAGGTGTATTTAAAGATCTGAAACGTCTGGAAGAGCCGCAGCTTTTACATCTGGCACAGGCAAAATGCTATGCATATATTTATGCAGAACAAAATAATCTGGAAGAGATCGGAGTACAGATGACGTATTGTAATCTGGATACCGAAGAGATCCGGAGATTCCAGGAGATATATACCCGGGCAGAACTTAAGAAATGGTTCGAAGATCTGGTGTCAGAATATGAAAAATGGGCAAGATACCAGATGAAATGGAGAGCCAGGAGAAATGCTTCCATTAAAACCGTGGAATTTCCATTTGAATACAGAGATGGACAGAAGAGGCTGGTTGAGTCGGTATATCGGACCATTTTAAGAAAAAAGAAACTATTCATCCAGGCACCGACCGGAGTCGGCAAGACGATGGCTGCCGTATTTCCGGCGGTGAAAGCAGTCGGGGAAGAACTGGGAGAAAAGATTTTTTATCTGACGGCCAGGACGATTACCAGAACGGTGGCAAGTCAGGCGTTTGCGATTCTGAGAGAACAGGATCTGAAGATGAAAGTTATTACATTGACGGCAAAAGAAAAAATCTGTTTCTGTGAAGAAACCATCTGTAATCCGGATGTGTGTCCATATGCAAAAGGGCATTTTGACCGTGTAAATGATGCCGTTTATGAATTGCTCACATCGACAGACGAGATGAGCCGGGAAGTATTGGAAGAACAGGCAAGAAAATGGAATGTATGTCCATTTGAAATGGCACTGGATGTATCACAGTGGGTAGACGCAGTTATATGTGATTATAATTATGTTTTTGATCCAAATGCACATCTGAAACGCTTTTTCGGAGACGGCGTCAAAGGAGAATACCTGTTCCTGATCGATGAGGCACACAATCTGGTAGAACGCGGCAGGACAATGTACAGCAGCAGTATTTGCAAGGAGGATTTTCTGAAGATCAAAAAGCTGGTAAAATACGGGGAACCGAAACTTGTCTCGGCGTTGGAGAGCTGCAATAAGCAGCTTCTGGAATTGAAAAGAGAATGTGACGGCTGCCAGATACTGAACAGTGTGTCACATGTGTATATTAAGCTTCTGTCTTTGATGACGAAGCTGGAAGAGTTTATAGAAGACTGTAAAGATGAAGTGATACGGAAAGAGGTGCTGGAGTTTTACTTTGGTATCCGTAATTTCATATATATTCATGACCGGCAGGATGAAAATTATCTGATCTATTCAGAACTTAGTGAAGAAGGAAAGTTTTACCTGCATCTGTTCTGTGTCAATCCGGCAGGATGTCTGCAGGAATATATGGGGAAAGCAAATAGTACGATATTATTTTCGGCAACATTTCTTCCGATTAATTATTATAAAAAACTGTTATCTACAACAAAGGAAGACTATGCGGTCTATGCAGAATCTCCATTTGAACCAGGTAAAAGATTATTGCTTCTGGGAAATGATGTCAGCACGAAGTATACCAGGCGAGGATCGGAGATGTACCGGAAGTATGCAGAATACGTGATGCATGTGATAAAAGGAAAAACAGGGAATTATATTGCGTTTTTCCCGTCTTATCGATTCCTGGAAAAAGTCTGGGAAGTATTCATAGAATTGCCACAGGAACAGATTGAAGTTGTAGTACAGTCCCAATATATGACGGAACAGGAACGGGAAGAATTCCTGAAAAAATTCGAACAGGAAAGAGCACACAGCCTGATCGGTTTCTGTGTGATGGGTGGTGTCTTTTCAGAAGGAATTGATCTGACGGAAGATAAACTGATCGGGGCAATGATCATCGGGACAGGACTTCCGCAAGTGTGCCTGGAACGGGAACTTTTAAAGTATTATTTCGACCGGAAGAATCTGAACGGATTCGATTATGCTTACCTGTATCCGGGGATGAATAAGGTGTTACAGTCCGCAGGAAGAGTTATCCGGACCGATCAGGACAGAGGTGTGATCACACTGTTGGATGACCGGTTTATGGACAGACAGTGCCAGGAGGTGTTCCCGAGGGAGTGGAATGATTTCCAGATCTGTAACAGTGAAAATATTGAAGAAAAGATTGCAAAATTCTGGAAGGCGGAAGAACAGACAGATACGAAATAAGCAGCATTAAAAAGAAAAATACCATGAGGAACATATGCTCCTATGGTATTTTCCATCATGCATCCGAAAGATGTATTAAAAATAAGATAAAAATTCCTGCGCGGCTTTGGATATCGGGACTTTTTCGTTATATGCGATGACAAGCTCCCTTTCCGGAAGTACTTCTTTTGTCTCGACAATGAAAAGCGAATCCGAATCGGAGGTCTGGGAAAGGCAGAAATCCGGAATAAATGCAATTCCAAGTCCGATGCGGGCAAGATCAATGAGAAGATCATTACTGCTGAGTTCAATCTCCGGAACCAGATCCAGCTGGTTCTGAAGAAACAGATTGTGCAGATATTCACTGGTCGTACTTTTTCTGTCCAGCATAAGGATCGGATAGTTCAGAAGTTCTTTGAAAGAGAGCTTCTTCCCTTTTAATTCCTCAAATGCCTTGTCTGCGATAAATACATCCTGAAAATCTTTGATTTTTTTTACATTCGGAACATTCCCGAGATAAGCATTCGGTGAATTGACAACGATCAGATCCACCTGTCCGGTCTCAAGGAGTTCTACACAGCGAATGGATGTCGCATTGGTAACTTTGATATGCGCTCCGGGAAATTCCCGGTGGAAACGTTCCAGATAAGGTACCAGAAAATACCGGCAGATCGTGTCACTGGCTCCGATATGAAGCTGTCCTCCGCGTGCGCCGACATCGAGGAGCTGGCTTTCGCCGCGCTTGATCAGGCTGATCGCCGGTTCGATGTGGCGCAGAAGGATCTCGCCTTCGGTAGTAAGACGGACTTTCTTGGTACTCCGGATGAATAAGGTCTGATCCAGCTTCTTCTCCAGTGCCTTGATGGACTGGCTGACAGCCGACTGTGAGATGAACAATTGCTTGGAGGCTTCCGAAAAGCTTAAGGTGGAAGCTACATAGTAAAATACTTTATATAATTCATAGTTAATATCCATGATAAGTCCTCCTAATGAATCTTAACTGTATTATAAGTGAAATGAAAGAAAATTACAACCGTATTTATAAATAGAAGTGTTATAATAATGAAAAGCAGGAGGAAAAAGACTTGAAGAAGTTAACAACGATCATATCTGTTACGGCCATGATGTGTGCAGTGATGGCAGCACTGATATTTAGTATATGGCTGGCCGTATATGGAGACAGTAATTACAGGTTTTATAAAAAAGAATATCAACGCTATGAAGTGACGAAAGATCTGGATATGAGCATAGACCATGTCATGTATGTGACAGAACATATGATGAATTATCTGATCGGGAAAGAGGAGGAGCTGTCGGTTGTGACGACAGTGGAAGGAAGAGAGCAGGATTTCTTTAATGAAAGAGACCGGCTGCATATGCGTGATGTCAGGAATCTGTTTCTGGGAGGAATGAAAGTCGGAGTAATCTGTCTGGCTGTGGCAGCAGTTATACTGGCGGTACTGAGAAAACGGGAAGAAGACTGGAAGAGACTGTATTTCAGAACATATTCGATCGCACTGAGTGCCTGGCTGGTCATAGGCGTACTGCTGGGGATTGCATTCCGTGTAGATTTTACAACGTGTTTTACGATTTTTCATAAGCTGTTTTTTACCAATAATCTGTGGGTATTCGACCCGGAGACGGATTATATGATACGGATGCTTCCGGAAGGATTCTTTTTGGATATGGTGATCCGCATCAGTAAAGTGTTTGTTGCAGTGCTGGTTCTGATATGGATTGTATTGTTTTGGGGAAAAAGAAATTATAAAAAGGAAGAGAAAAAAGATGATTGATAAGTATAAGTTATAAAAGTGTTTAGATATATTAATTGTATTAAATAATGATTGTTGTGTTATACTAACAATAGAAAATGTGTAAAAATTCATTTGTGGAGGATTACTTATGAGCAATGTAAAAAGAGTGTACGTGGAGAAAAAATCAGGATTTGATGTACAGGCAAAGGAACTTAAGACCGAGATCCGAAGCTATCTTGGAATCAAAGACGTAGACAGCGTCCGTGTACTGATCCGTTACGATGTGGAAAACGTATCGGATGAGACATTTGAGAAAGCATGTAACGGCATCTTTTCTGAACCACCTGTAGATACATTATATAAAGAAGAATTTCAGGCAGAAGAAGGAAGCAAGATCTTTTCCGTAGAATTTCTTCCGGGACAGTTTGATCAAAGAGCAGATTCCGCTGTGCAGTGTATTCAGTTTATCAAAGAAGACGAGCAGCCGGTAATCCGTACAGCGACTACTTACGTGATCCATGGTGGAAACGGAACTGTTTCGGATGAAGAATTCGAAGCAATCAAAGAGCATTGTATTAACCCTGTAGATTCCAGAGAAGCACAGGAAGAAAAACCGGAGACACTGGTTACTGTATTCGATGAGCCGGCAGATGTAAAGATCTTTGACGGATTTAAAGATATGGAAGAAAGCAAACTGAAAGAATTATACGATTCTCTCGGACTTGCCATGACATTTAAGGATTTCCAGCATATTCAGAATTATTTTGCGTCAGAAGAAGACAGAGATCCTTCTATGACAGAGATCCGTGTTCTGGATACCTACTGGTCAGATCACTGCCGTCATACAACATTCTCGACAGAACTTACAGATGTTTCGTTTGGCGATGGTGATTACAGAGAGCCGATGGAAGCAACTTATAAACAGTATATCGCTGACCACAGTGAGATTTTCAAAGGAAGAGAAGATAAGTTTGTCTGCCTGATGGATCTTGCACTGATGGCAATGAGAAAATTAAAACGTGAAGGAAAGTTACAGGATCAGGAAGAGTCTGATGAGATCAATGCATGCAGTATCGTTGTTCCGATCGAGGTAGACGGAGTGGAAGAAGAGTGGCTTGTAAACTTTAAGAACGAGACACATAACCATCCGACAGAGATCGAGCCATTCGGTGGTGCTGCTACCTGCCTTGGAGGAGCTATCCGTGACCCATTGTCAGGACGTACTTATGTATATCAAGCAATGCGCGTGACAGGAGCCGCTGATCCTACCGTATCTGTAAAGGATACATTGAAAGGAAAGCTTCCACAGAAGAAACTGGTCAGAGAAGCAGCTCATGGATATAGTTCATATGGTAACCAGATCGGCCTGGCAACCGGAGCGGTAAAAGAAATCTATCATCCGAGTTATGTTGCAAAACGTATGGAGATCGGAGCAGTGCTTGGAGCAGCACCGAGACGTGCGGTTATCAGAGAGACATCGGATCCTGGAGATATCATCATTCTTCTTGGAGGACGTACCGGACGTGACGGCTGCGGCGGAGCAACAGGATCTTCCAAAGTACATACAGAAGAGTCCATCGAAACATGCGGGGCAGAAGTGCAGAAAGGTAATGCACCGACAGAAAGAAAGATCCAGAGATTATTCAGAAGAGAAGAAGTCAGCAAGCTGATCAAGAAATGTAACGACTTCGGTGCAGGCGGAGTATCCGTTGCTATCGGAGAACTTGCAGACGGACTTCAGATCGATCTTGATAAAGTACCTAAGAAATATGCCGGTCTTGACGGAACAGAGATCGCAATCTCTGAATCACAGGAACGTATGGCAGTTGTTGTAGATCCAAAAGATGTAGATGAATTCATGAAATATGCATCCGAAGAGAACCTGGAGGCAACAAAAGTAGCAGTTGTAACAGAAGATCCAAGACTGGTACTTTCATGGAGAGGAAAAGAGATTGTAAATCTTTCACGTGCATTCCTTGATACCAACGGAGCACACCAGGAGACAACGGTAGCAGTTGACATTCCGAACAGAAAAGACAGTATCCTTGTAAGAGAAGATGTGAAAGATGTAAGAGAAAAATGGCTTGGCATGTTAAAAGACCTGAATGTATGCTCACAGAAAGGTCTGGTAGAGATGTTCGACGGATCGATCGGAGCAGCTTCTGTATTCATGCCGCATGGTGGAAAATATCAGAAGACAGAGACGCAGGCAATGGTGGCAAAACTTCCGGTATTAACAGGAGACTGCGATACTGTAAGTATGATGAGTTACGGATTTGATCCATATCTGTCAACATGGAGTCCATATCACGGAGCAATCTATGCAGTGACAGAATCTATCGCAAAGATCGTAGCAGCAGGCGGTGACTACAGCAAGATCCGTTTCACATTCCAGGAATACTTCCGTCGTATGACAGAAGATCCACACAGATGGAGCCAGCCGTTTGCGGCACTTCTTGGTGCTTACAGTGCACAGCTTGGATACGGACTTCCTTCTATTGGCGGAAAAGACAGTATGTCAGGAACGTTTGAAGACATTGATGTACCGCCGACACTGGTATCTTTCGCAGTAGACATTGCAAAAGAGAAAGACATTATTTCACCGGAACTTAAGAAAGCCGGAGATAAACTTGTATGGCTTCGCATTGAGACGGATAATTACGATATTCCTGTATACGGAAAGGTTATGGATCAGTATGGTAAGTTTACCGAAGATATCCACAGCGGCAAGATCGTAGCAGCTTATGCATTAGACAGACATGGTATCGCGGCAGCAGTCAGCAAGATGGCTTTCGGTAACGGCATGGGTGTGAAGATTGAGCATAATGTAGATGCAAGAGATTTATTTGCACCGGCATTCGGAGATATCATTGCAGAAGTACCTGCAGATAAGGTGTCTGAACTTGGAATTACCTATACCGTGATCGGTGAAGTGACAGATAATGCGGCAATCGAATATAAAGATGTGAAGATCGCATTAGAAGAGGCAGTATCTGCATGGGAAGAAACACTGGAAAAAGTATTCCCGACCAATTCCGGAGCGGAAGGACAGGATGCGAAGGTGGAGACAGGATTATATGATACATCTGATATTTATATTTGTGACCACAAGATTGCTCAGCCGACCGTATTTATCCCGGTAATGCCTGGAACAAACTGTGAATATGACAGTGCAAAAGCATTCGAAAGAGCAGGAGCAAAGGTGATCACAAAAGTATTCAGAAATATGAGTGCATCTGATATCGTTGATTCTGTAGAAGTATTTGAAAAAGCGATCGAACAGTCACAGATCATCATGTTCCCAGGTGGATTCAGTGCAGGTGACGAACCGGACGGATCAGCAAAATTCTTCGCAACAGCATTTAAGAATGCGAAGATGAAAGAAGCGGTAGAAAAATTATTGAATGAGCGTGACGGACTGGCACTTGGTATCTGTAACGGATTCCAGGCTCTGATCAAGCTTGGTCTGGTACCAAGCGGAGAGATTACAGGACAGCAGCCGGATTCACCGACACTTACATACAACACGATCGGCCGCCATATCTCCAAGATGGTCTATACAAAAGTAGTAACGAACAAATCTCCATGGCTCAGAGAAGCAGAACTTGGCGGAGTATACACCAACCCTGCATCTCATGGTGAAGGAAGATTTGTTGCAAATAAAGAATGGCTGGACAAGTTATTCGCAAATGGCCAGGTTGCAACACAGTACTGTGATCCGGAAGGAAATATCACGATGGACGAAGAATGGAATGTCAACGGTTCTTACTGTGCGATCGAAGGTATTACAAGCCCGGATGGACGTGTACTTGGCAAGATGGCACACTCAGAAAGAAGAAACAGAAGCGTGGCAATGAACATTTACGGAGAACAGGATATGAAGATCTTCGAATCCGGAGTAAAATACTTCAGATAATGAAACAGACAGAGAGAAGAGCAGAATTCTATGTATTGTGATAAATGCAATTCAGAGTGCGTTCTGTTTCAAAAAAATGAATAAAACACAAGAAAAAGCACAAAACCCTTGCAAAATCTGCAAGGGTTTTGTAAAAAGTTGCAAAAATAACAAAAAACTGTAAAAATATCTTGCCAGATACACTTGTTTGCTTTACAATAGTAAAGGACAAAGGCGTCAGGGAAAAACAGATGGCGTAAGTCATCTGTTTTTTTATAGTAAAGTATGCCTTTGAAAAGGATACGTATATTATTTAGGAGGTAGAAAGCTATGTCATATGTTGATGAAGTACTAGAGAAAGTAGTAGCTAAGAATCCTGCAGAGCCAGAATTCCACCAGGCAGTAAAAGAGGTATTAGAGTCATTAAGAGTTGTTGTAGAGGCTAACGAGGAGAAATTCAGAAAAGACGCTCTTCTTGAAAGACTTGTTGAACCTGAAAGACAGATCAAATTCCGTGTTCCATGGGTAGACGATAAAGGACAGGTTCAGGTTAATACAGGATACCGTGTACAGTTTAACAGCGCAATCGGACCATACAAAGGAGGATTACGTCTGCACCCATCTGTAAACCTTGGTATCATCAAATTCCTTGGATTTGAGCAGATCTTTAAGAACTCACTGACAGGACTTCCGATCGGCGGAGGTAAAGGTGGTTCTGATTTCGATCCGAAGGGAAAATCAGACAGAGAAGTAATGGCATTCTGCCAGAGCTTTATGACAGAACTTTGTAAATATATCGGAGCTGATACAGATGTTCCGGCAGGAGATATCGGAACAGGCGCAAGAGAGATTGGCTATATGTTCGGTCAGTACAAGAGAATCAGAGGCCTGTATGAAGGTGTCCTGACAGGAAAAGGATTAAGCTACGGCGGATCTCTGGCAAGAACAGAAGCTACAGGATATGGACTTCTTTACTTAACAGAAGAATTATTAAAGATCAACGGAAAAGACATCAAGGGAATGACAGCAGCGGTTTCCGGAGCAGGTAACGTTGCAATCTATGCAATTCAGAAAGCTCAGCAGCTTGGAGCGAAAGTTGTAACAGCAAGTGATTCAACAGGATGGGTATATGATCCGGACGGAATCGATGTTGAAGCATTAAAAGAGATCAAAGAAGTAAAACGTGCAAGACTGACAGAGTATAAGAACTACCGTCCTAATTCAGAATATCACGAAGGACGTGGCGTATGGTCTGTAAAAGTAGACCTGGCTCTTCCGTGTGCTACACAGAACGAACTTCATCTTGAAGATGCAAAACAGTTAGTAGCCAACGGATGTGTAGCTGTATGTGAGGGTGCGAACATGCCTACTACATTAGAAGCAACACAGTATCTGCAGGAGAATGGTGTAATCTTTGCACCTGGTAAGGCTGCAAATGCCGGTGGTGTTGCTACATCTGCACTTGAGATGTCACAGAATAGTGAGAGACTGAGCTGGACATTTGATGAAGTAGATGCAAAACTGAAAAACATCATGGTTAACATCTGCCACAATATGGATGATGCTGCAAAACGTTACGGAATGGAAGGTAACTATGTTGCCGGAGCTAACATTGCAGGATTTGAAAAAGTCGTAGATGCTATGACGGCTCAGGGAATCGTATAAGATTTATAAAAATGCCCCGCAGGCCTTGTGTTTGCGGGACTTTTTTTGAATTAGATTAACGCACAGCGATTTTGATTTATTCCGGTTATAGAAGAAATTGTAGAAAAAATTTGAAAAAATCAAAAAAAACAGTTGACTTTCCAAAAAACTAATGCTATACTAACGAAGTCGGTTCGAGAGAAACGACAAAATATATGGGATCATAGCTCAGCTGGGAGAGCATCTGCCTTACAAGCAGAGGGTCATA
>ERZ791809.1432-NODE-1432-length-12735-cov-8.295189_pt1 | contig 12735 bp, 9 predicted proteins | sample MGYA00509946_ERZ791809 | MGnify/ENA primary metagenome ERZ791809 (study PRJEB30046, sample SAMN00791993) | human gut metagenome | study: EMG produced TPA metagenomics assembly of the A metagenome-wide association study of gut microbiota in type 2...
AAGCAGAACATACACCGTGAATGACATCGCAGCCATTCTCGGTATCGGCCGCGCTACGGCCTATAAGCTCGCCAACTCCGGAGCGTTCAAGACGATCCGCATCGGCAACATGATTCGCATCTCCAGGAAGTCCTTTGCGGATTGGCTGAAGGCGGAGGGGCTGGACGACGAAATAGACTAATAGGTAGGAGCGCCATAGACTTGAAACCTGTGGCGCTCCTATTTTACCTACTTTGGCTACGCAATGCCTCTACCGCATTTATAATTGCATCCTTATCAGGTTTGATGCTATCCCACTCATCCCAAAAGTTCTTAGTTGCACTGATGGGTTGGTGATCTGGAGATGGTTTATCCAACAGCAATTTGCTAGGCAATAATATAGCATCCCCAACCACAAGCGCTTCACCAACATCTAACAAAGGCAAAAACTCAATCGTACTTTTTAAGGAGTCCGGCAAAAGATTTTTTATGACACCCTTGTCTTTTTCATTGGTCAGCCTTAATACAATAAAGTTGTTGCATTGGCTAAGAATCGTTTTGCTCACATCTGCAGGTCGCTGACTGACGGCAATGATAGATACTCCATATTTGCGTCCCTCTTTTGCAATGCGTTCGAAATTATAAAGTGCCTGCTTTTGAACAGTATCTGCTTCGTCTTTAACGGGAAGATACAGATGCGCTTCATCACAGATCAGCGTAAATGGGGTTCGTTTATCTGGCGTCATCCAGAATTGAACATTGTACAGAAGTCTTGCTAATGTACCTGTGACAACCGGCAACACATCGGAAGGTACTTCAGAAAAATCTACAATTTTAATGCCAGCACAGCCGTCCGTATAACCTAGTAATTTACATAACACATCACTAAGCCAACCATAATTTTTAGATTCCGGAGAAGGCTGGAACATAAAACCATAAGTTTTATCCTCTAATTTGCTTTCCAGACGTGCAATGAAGCGAGTTAACTTTCCTTCCCAGTCGCCTTTCACTGGCTTTCCTGATGAACCGATTCCTTTTCGTGTGTCATCATCTTTAAGCCGATCAAGAAGATCCGTCATGCAGAAAGGAATTGGAGAATCTACAGTAAACGTTTTTAATGTATCTTCCTTTTTTTCGTTAATTAATGATTGAGCTTTCAATCCCCTTATGTGCAGAGTAAATCTTGAGGCTTGGTTCGGTGCATTGGAGTCACTTCGATCAAGCACCATTGATAAGAGTTCTTCTCTGTTTAAGAGCCAATAAGGAAGAAACAGTACATCTGATTTTGGATTTTCTAAATCGCCCGGACCTGCTATGCGAAATCTTTCTGCAATTTTATTTGGTCCCTCTGCAAGCTTGGTGTATTCGCCATGCATGTCAAACACAATGATATTTGTGTACTTTAATTCGCTAGCTTTTTCGAGTATATTAGCAACACACCAGCTCTTTCCTGAACCAGTACTACCTAATATTGCAGCATGTCGTTGGAAAAATTTGTTCCCATCAAGTATAGCGTCAGCATTAGAATCCATCATAAAAGACCCAATTTTTAAACGCTTTTTGGTTGCTATGTCTTTGCTCAGGATGTTCATGAAGTTCTGAAGGTTGACTCCAGAAACACAGTAGCATTTACTCTCAATTTGTGGGAACATATCAACCCCGCGCTTAAAAACGTCATGCGAGTTTCCCAAAACCGAATGGTATGTTCCTATGATACTTACTTTTACATAGTCTGCAGATAATACCATCATCTCATTTTCTTGAGCAGTGTCATCGTCAAAGTCGTCAATGTATTTTCGGGTAACTTTATCAATTAGTGCAATAAGATGTTCATGCTGCTTTCCGGTTTCTATAGCAACAAGATTGCCGACACAAATTTGGCCCATAATGTTTATGTTGGAAATTTCTATAATAATTTGTTCTGTATCTACATAGGTCACGTTACCAAGTAAATCATTATCTGTAAAGCAAAGTAGCTGTGACATTAAAAAACCTCCTTTAGCATTGATTTTAAATCCCATAAGTTGATGTGTGGAATTGATATCTCGGATGTAGCGGTAACTATTGTTGATCCATCTGCACCATCGCTACAAATTGCAGTTATGTGTTTACATTTCCTAGTTAGCTCTAACGCTCTAGGAGACAAAGAATGGGTAAGTAACAGAGCAGGTTTTCCCGCATTTAATTGCTGAATCAAATGAGTCTCTAAATGCCCATCTCCGAAACCATAGCCAATAATAATATACCTTTGTGCTCGATCAATCGCAGCGTTTGCTTTGGTTCTATGGGTATCAAATGGAACGCTATATCCTTCTTTATATTTATTGACACCGGGTGTAATAATTAAGCAATCATCTAACGGATAATTGGGGATAGAATATGGCTCACCGTTAATCATATGCCAACTGAGACACCCGTGAGGTTTTAAGACAGTTACTTTTGGAGCAAAAACGGCTGTCCTTTGTTTTCCGGGCCGTTTAGTAAGTCCCTCGCAGAAAGAGTATTTACTTTTTTCTGGCGCAAAGTGTGCTAGGAATCTACCAATAAAAAGAGTATCAATTCGTATGTCTTTATATTCGCAGGCGTACTCAATTAATCTGTCGTAATTTGTGGTGACAACTACAAGTCCATCGTTGCGGATGGTAAAATGTCCAAGATAATCCGCAAACCGCAATATTTTTCTTCCATTAATTATCTCATAAAGAACCTTTTTCTCTGCATTTCCAATAAAGTTAGCGGTAATTGTTCTAATATTATCTTCAATATGCGGACTTGGTTTAGTATTATGCAGTGCTTGTTCTAATCCTACTCCAGCAAGAAGATCTTTATTGATTTTATCCCAAAGTTTTATATCTATAGGATCACTAAGAAAATGAGGAATTTTACTTTGTAATTCATTAGACAATGCAGACATTCCAGGAATTCCTTCTGCAGCAGAGAGGCCTGAACCAACAACTGTCAAAGTATTTTCCTGAAAAAAATCTTGGATTATCTGTTTAATGGAATCTAGCTCCATTGGCTCACCTCCTGTTTAGCATCAATGGGGATTTTTTACTGCATACCACAACTCAATAACATAGCATAGAGAAAATACCCCTCTGGAATAATAGTAGATTCATTATACCATTTGCCTCAAAAGAAGACAATTCTTCCTAATCTATAGGACGGCACAAACCAAGAATTTTACGAGCTATGGATGTAAACCCATGGCTTTTTTTATCTAAAAAATTGTTCATTTTTAGTGTTGAGTAAATGGACAAATAGAACATCCATATATACAAACCACCTCGAAAGGAGTCGAAAATCCCATGTGCCTTCTGCCACGATTGGCTGGGCGGCCACCGCCCATAGGTTTTCCCCTCCGGGGTATCCGGGCGGCATAGAGGCCGCTTTTTCCCCGAAAACGAACACTTTTCCCAACCGCCGAAAGGAGGTGATAACATGGCGGTATTTCGCATTGAGAAAACCCGCGACTATACGGTGATGTCCAACCACCACCTGCGCAACGCGGGGCTGTCGCTGAAATCCAAAGGGTTGCTCTCCATGATGCTGTCCTTGCCGGAGGACTGGAACTACACCACCAGAGGCCTGGCCAAAATCTGCAAGGAGGGCACGGACAGCATTGGCTCAGCCCTGAAGGAGCTGGAGCGAGCCGGTTACATAGTCCGCAATCGGTTGCAAGACAGCAAGGGCAAGATTGTGGACGTAGAGTATGTCATCTACGAGACGCCCCATCCCCCGGACACGGGCCAGCCGTGTAAGGACGAGCCGGATACGGCTTGTCCAGATACGGAAAACCCGGATATGGATAACCCATGTCTGGAAAACCGGCCGCAATTAAATAAAGAGAAAAGAAATCCTGAAAAACAAAATACTGATTCATCAAGTACGGAAGGATCAAATCCTATCCAATCAAGCCCCCAATCCCCTCGGACCGGACGGGACTGGATGCGGGAGCGAGAGAGCTATCGGGAACTGATTTTGGAGAATATCGAGTATGACTATCTGTGCTGGGATGACCGGCTGGATCGGGATATGCTGAATGAATTGGTTGAGCTCATGGTGGATACCGTCTGTTCCCGGAGGGAGATGATCCGCATTGCCGGGGACGACTATCCGGCGGAGGTAGTCAAATCCCGGTTCCTGAAGCTGAACAGTTCTCATATCGAGTATGTGTTGGACCGTATGCAGGAGAACACCACCTATGTACGCAATATCAAGAAATATCTGCTAGCTGCCCTGTATAACGCCCCGGCCACCATTGACAGCTACTATGCGTCTCTGGTGAACCACGACCTGTACGGCAGCAGAGAAAGGAGATGACAGGCCATGCAGGAAGAAGTCACCCAGCGCACCGTTGCCCTCTGTGTGGAGGCCACCAAGCTCTCCGCCGGGATGTTGCAACAGGCCATGAAAAAGGTACTGGACGAGATGCAGAAGGGCGTGACCGGCCACAAGACGAAGCTGCACCACGGCAAGCAGACCCTCCGGCAGCTTATGAAGCATAATACCAGCGTTTCAAACATCGAGATCACCGACCAGAACATCCGGGCCTTTTCCACCACCGCCAAGAAGTACGGCATTGACTTCGCGCTGAAAAAGGACACAAGCGGCGAGATACCCCGCTACCTGGTGTTCTTCAAGGGCCGGGATGCCAACGTCATCACGGCGGCTTTTCGGGAGTTTTCCGCAAAAAACCTGGAGAAAGAGAAAAAGCCCTCCATCCGCAAGGAGCTGGAGCAGGCGAAACAGCAGTCCAAAGCCCAGCACCGCCAGCGGGAGAAGGTCAAGACCAAAGACCGGGGTGTGGAATTATGACGGTTGACTGGAAGAAAAAGCTGCTCCCCAACCTCCCGTATCGTCTGTTTGTCTATCTCTTTGACAAGCTCTGCCAGGCGGTACGCCTTGCGCCCGGCCTTGACGCCTCTGAAAAGTTCCTGCATTTGAGCCAGGGCTTTACGGAGGCGTTTTCTTCTGGGCTGCCCAGCCTGCATCCGCTGGACCTGCTGTGCCGTGCGCAATCGAGCAGTGCTACTGCCACGATCGCATTCGCGCCACCTATGCATACAGTGTACAATTCTCCGCCTTGTTATAATCGTTGGTGCTTTTTTCATTGCTGTCGCCATCACTGGCATCACCAACCGACAGACGCTACCTCACCGTGTCGGCATAAGGTTCAGAGCAAGCACCTCGCCGTAGATGACAGTCATGGTATTTGACGTTACCTCACTGCTGCTGTTGGAATCGAAAGTACCGTGTAAGTGTTGATACATCCCCCGCTTAATAGTATTGCTTTTATATCTCCTTGACGTTTTTCGCCTGCTGCTCTAAGTGCGCTGCTCAAAATTTTTGTTTTAGGTATCAAAAAATGCACCTTCACGTCGTGCGTTTTTTTGATACCACTACCTTTCCATACGACTTTCCACTTTTGAAGTCGCCTGCCCGGAGGCTTTCTAAGTGCTCTGAAAAATACAAAAAAACCGCTGATTTCCTACGAAATCAGCGGTTAAACATGGTTGCGGGGACAGGACTTGAACCTGCGGCCTCCGGGTTATGAGCCCGACGAGCTACCAACTGCTCTACCCCGCGATATAGATTTTATCGCAGCTCTCTTTCAGAGTGCTTATATACTATACCATAGGATAGCACAGTTGTCAAGCATAATTTTCAATTTTCTATTCGACAAATTCAGTCTTTTATCTTGCTGTCCTCCGCGGGCAGCAGATCCGGCAGCTCAAACCAGAAGCAGATACCGCCTTCGACGTTCTCCGCGCCGCAGGCGCCGTGCAGGGTATCCGCTATGGCGCGGACAAGCGACAGACCGATGCCGGTGCCGCCGGCCTCTCGGGTGCGGGCGCGGTCGGTGCGGTAGAATTTCTCCCAGATCTTCGGCAGCTCCTCCTCCGGCAGACCATCGCCTTCATTGAACACGGACAGGCGCACGCTGTTGCCGGTTTTTGCGGCCGAAATCTCAATGTGCTTTCCCTCAGGCGTGTAGCGGATAGCGTTGGACAGGTAATTCATCAGCACCTGATCGAGCAGATCGCCGTCCGTGCGGACCGTAATATGCGCGTTCTCATATTCCACGGTCAAACCTCGATTTTCACACAAAACAGCGGTTTTGCGCACCGCTTCCGCACAAAGTGCATACAGATCAATATCCTCGTCGAACGTCTGCTCTGCACCCAGCTCCAACCGCGACAGACTGAGCAGCTGCATGACCAGCTTGTTCATGTGGTCGGCCTCATCGGCGATGGTGTCGCAGTAGAACTTGCGGTCCTCAGGATCATCGGCCACGCCGGCCGTCAGGCCCTCGGCATAGCCCTGAATGAGCGCGATCGGCGTTTTCAGCTCATGCGACACGTTCACGATGAACTCCTGCCGCATATTGTCGATACGCTCCTTCTCCTCGATCTCCTGTGCCAGCTGATCGTTGGACTCCTTCAGCTCACCGATCGACTGCTCCAAATACGCAGACAGGCGGTTGAGCGACTGTCCCAGCTGGTCAATCTCATCGCCGTCCCCCTTGCCGGTGTACTGCATAGAGAAATCCAGCTCACTCATCCGGTCGGCCAGTCCCGCCATTTGAATAAGCGGGCGCGTAAACTGACGCGAGATAACATAGCCACACCCCAGACAAATCAGCAGCGCACAGCCGCCGGCAATCAGCAGAAACACCAGATTCAGCGAAGAATTCTGTTCGATATACGCATAGGGCATATATGCGATCAGATATTCACCGTGTTCCGCATTCAGCACGCCGATCAGACACAAATACTGATCATTATCGCGCAGACTGATCGTCATAAAGCGGTATTCGTTTTTACCCAAATCTACCCAGTCACGATTCTGGACCACGGACGCCAGCACCGCAAAGCTGCGGAACTTCTGCTCCATGTGCCCAAAATCAAACCCTACGTCACCCTCCTGCATGGCAGACGAGGTAATCACATCGCCGTTATCGGTCACCACTGCCAGACGAATGGCACTGCGGCTCTCATAGCTGTCCAGCAGCGCGGCAACATCCGAGGAATCACTCGCGTAGCTGGTACAGATGCTGCCGTAGGCATCACGCAGCTCGCTCCGGCGTGTCATCATATAGTAATCCTGATAGAAAAACACGTTGAGCAGCACAAGAATACCGATAAACACCAGCGCGATAATGCTGATCGCAGCAAAAAACGTAACCCGGATTGACCGATGCTTCAGCTTCATACCTCAAAGCGGTAACCGTAGCCGCGCACGGTTTCGATCATGGTGCCGCACTCGCCGAGCTTGGCGCGCAGCTTTTTAACGTGCGTATCCACGGTACGCAGGTCGCCGAAGTAATCGTAACCCCAGACTGCATTGAGGATACTCTCGCGCGACAGCGCAATCGCACGATTGTTCTTGAAGTAGATAAGCAGCTCGTACTCCTTGGGGGTCAGGTCGATCGGCTTGTTCTCCACCATGACCTCACGGCGCAGCTCATTGACCGACAGCTTGCCAAGCTGTTCGAGCGGTGCACCGGCACGGCCTTCTCGTTTGAGCAGTGTGCGCACGCGGGCCGCCAGCACGATCGGCGAGAACGGCTTGGTGACGTAATCGTCCGCACCGCCTTCCAGGCCGCGCACCTGATCTGCGTCCTCGGCACGGGCGGTGAGCAGCATAACCGGCAGGTGGGTTTCGCCGTGCTCCTGCTCGCGCAGCTCCCGCAGGACTTCAAAGCCGTCCATTCCCGGCATCATCACATCCAGAATGGCCATATCCAGTCCCGGACGGCGGTTCTCCAGAATATTCAGCGCTTCCTTTCCATCGGCGGCTTCGACAATGGTATGACCGTCCCGCTTGAGAAAGTCGCTGACCAGACGACGGATACGCGCCTCATCGTCTGCGATTAAAATAGTAGACAATATAATTCCACCTTACATTCTTATAATACCGCAAGTATACCGCCGGTGTTTGTTCGTTGTGTGAACAAAATCATGGGTTTTCAATTTTTGTTGAACGGGAGATTGCTGCTTGAGAAGCGAATGGGTCTTGCCTCCCCTACTGCTGCACATACCGACTACTCAACGCAAAGGGCGGCGTAACAGCGCCGCCCAGAGGTTTTATTGGTTATTATGCTCAGCACCGCCGGATTAGGCTGTATACAACTCGTAGCTATACGGAATCCACAGTGCGGGCAGGCTGCTGTCGGCTGTTGCCTTGTGCATGGTCAGCTTGACGTATTTGCCGTTCTCTTTACCGGTATTCGGGTCGGTAAACCGGTATGTCAGCGATGCAAATTCGTTATTATCGCCGTAAATCTTCACAGAATCACCGTCAAATATGCCGTACATATCACCTAAACCAAGGAAAAATGCGGCTCCCTGTTCCGGTATCTGATCTTTCTGCAATACTCTTTGCAGATTTGCCAATTCATCATCGGTATAGACCGGCAAATCAAGCGTACCGTACAGCAAATCAAACTGCTCTGCGGTCAATCCCTTTGCAGAATCGGCCAGATGCTCCACCGTTGTCGGTTCGGTATTGGTAATATCCTCGAAAGTCACCCTATCAGCGGCATAGACCTTATACTGTGCTTCGGTTGTCCAGTCGATACGGCTGACATAGACCTCACAGGAATTATTATCCGTATTAACGGCAACCTGATACGGCTGGTCATGCTGTGCGCCCATATGCAGTACCGCATAATGTGCACCGAGACTTGTCAGCAGCTGTGCACGGCGAACGGTACCGTCCTTATCCGTCAGGTCGTCGAGTGCAAAATCATCCGCGGTGATATTCTGCGCGGCAGTGAACATTTCCTTGTACTTGGCAGCAATCTCCTGATTGGCCGGGTCATACTGCACATCGGATACATATTCGAGCAGATACGTCAAGCCGTCCTTCTGCGCAAGCTCCTTAGCCGGAACCGGATAATTCTCCGTCCAGTTATCGCCGTATGTACTATGCAGAACAGCAGTCGCATCCGCGCGTAATGTCATAATTGCACCGTCCTCGGTCGAGTCGCGGCTGTCATCGCCCATGGCATTCTTCATGCCGAACAGGATACTGTCGTCCTCCTGATTGCGCTTGGCGTAGCCGTTATCAACGAAGGACTGCGGCAGCTTGAGACTGTAATTCAGCGAATCGTTGTAGTAATCCGTTGAGGTAATATCGCTGTCCTCGTTCTCGTCCGCACTGTCGCTCCCGCTTGTATACACCGCCGTTGCCTTATGCTGAATATGGCTTGCGTCCGTGTATTCCAGCGTGATAGCGTGGTAGAACGGATAGCTGATGGTACTCGAGAGCATTTCGCCAAGGCTCGTCGGCACGGTATAGACCCAGCCATCGCCGGATTTCTGCAGTGTGGTCTGCTCATCAATCACACCAAACTGCGAGCCGTCCTCCCAGTTCACCAACCGATTGGTGATTTCCACACCGCCGACAGGCTCGGTCTCAAATGTGAAGGTGATGGTATCGCCAACCTGCAACAGCGGTGTATCACCGCTCATAATAGCATCCAACGCATTGACACCGGCGTACAGCTTCTCTTTTCCGCTCTGCACTGTGATGTCCTCGGTGATACCGATTGGCTGCCAGTAACCTGCGTCTGTCTGCTCCATGACTACATAAGCCGGCGCGAGATTATCTCCAAATGTCAGCTTGACTTGCGCAAGCTGTATGCCGTCCGCGCTGTCGCCCTGCCACATCGTATTTGTGTCCTGCAAAAGCATCAAATAGGAGTCGCCGTGCAGCGCCATGCCGAAATACTGCATGGCCGCCTGTGCCGGATCGGCGTAGCCTCTTATCATCTGCGTATCCATGCTGTCGATGTACTGCGGCACGGTCGGCCACGACAGACCGGTCGCATAGTACGTCCGGAACAATTCGCTCTGCGTCATGCCGTCCGTACTGAGTTCGCGGATATAGCCGATCACCGAGCTGTTTTTGTTCTCGCGGATGGTCTGCACGATGTACGCCGAGCGAACATCGTCCGGTGCGCTGCTCGTGTATCGGAATACGACCGTGTAGTCCTGCTCGTCATCGGTGGGTACAAGCACGAAATCCGTTGCAGACGGCGAGGACGGACCGTATTTCCACGTCCACTGCTCACCGCCGGTCATAGCCATCTGCTGCGTGATAAGGTCTTTCTGACCGTCCGGCGTCAAAATCGGGAAGATATACTGTGCGCTCTTGTGCAGAACTGCGCGTGCGTACTGCTGCGCGAGATCCGCCGCCGTGCGGGAACGAACGCCGCTGCCGTCCGTCCAGTCCTGCGGCAGCCAGCCCTGACCGAACTGATTTATCATGGTGACAACAACCTTGCTGTTATCTTTAAACGTGAATGTCGCCTTGCGGATGTCGTTGTACGGTGCGGCATCTTGGTTGCTGCCTTCCACCTGACTGGCCGCCGGGAAAATACCGAGCAGCACTTCTGCTGCATTTACCGGGTCGCTGATATTGTAGCCGTTTGTGATTTTCCACTGGTTGCTGTCCGAGAGAAAATCCGGCAGACCGAGGTCATTCTCATACAACAGCTTAAATTCATCCAGAGAAGTCACGCGGCCGTTTTCCGGCACAATTTCGCTGTTCGATACGGCCCACTCTCCATCCTGTTTTGCAAAGGTCAGCTTTTGTACCACACGTCCGGGAATGGTTTCGCCCGGATTATCGCTGAACTCTCTATCCGTGATCAAATAGGTGTCTTTCCCGTCCAGTTTGACCGTATAACCGATATTTTCCGCCTCATTCGCCTGTTTTTGTGCCAGCTGTATACGCAGCTCTTTCGTTAGACCCTTATCGTTATCACCGACCGCGATCGTGCAGCTAAGCGAACCGACCAGTAGCACGATCATCACAACGAGCGCGACACCGCGTTTTTTGACCGACTTGTCAAACAGTCCCTCAAACCGGCGCATGAGCGTCTTTTTGTCATCACCGAAGCAGGACACCAGAGCCTTTCTCTTTTGCGACTGCGCAATAGCCGACCGCAGGATGGTCTCGCCATAGGCTCTGCGGTACGCGCCGTCGTGTCCGCGAACAACCGCGTCGTCGCACGCCGCCTCAATGTCCTCCTGCGCGAATCGCGCGATCAGATGCACCAGTGGATTGAACCAGTGCAGACAGCGTGCCGCCAGAAGCAGCAGCTTGAGCCACAGATCGCCGTGCTTGTAATGCGTCAGCTCGTGGCGGAAAATGAACACTGCATCCGTCCGGGAAATGCGCTCATCCGGCAAATACAGCGTCGGATGGATAAATCCGGCCAGCATCGGGCAGTCCGCCGCCGCAGATACCCGCAGTGGGATTTCCCGGTCAATAACCAGATCGGCGCACTGCTCCTGCAAAATCGTGTGCAGATCCGCGCGTTCGACCGAACGGGACTTACCTTTCAGGCTGCGTATCAGCCGGTAATAGCCAATCCCCTGCCAGAGTATACAGGAAATAACACCGGCCAGCCACAGCGTCAGCAGAATGTCGGTAATATCCACGGTCTTGACCGTGCCGGTGTCTGCCGCGCTGAGCATTTGCGCCTGCGTGCCCGTCACCCATCGGGCTGGGTTCTGCGCAACCGGCAGTCCGGCCTGCCGGAACGCCGTTTGGTCGCTCTGCACCACATAGCTGGTGCGCGGCATGACCTGCACCGGCGCCTGCGGCAGTGTCAGCTGCACCGGAACGAGCAGCCGCAGCGCGAGAATCGCCCACACCACACATACCATACGGGCCGGATAGCGTTTTTTCATCAGCCGCCGCAGAATGAGCGGCACGAGCGCCGCCAACGATACGGTCAGGCCGATCTGCATCAGATTGTTGAGCAGTTTTTCCGAGAATTGCAGCATAAGATCCCCTCCTTAGTGCGCCTGCCTGTCGAGGAACGCGCGCAGCTCGTCGATGTCCTGCTCGGTCAGTGCGCCCGCATCCGACAGACTCGCGACCAGATTTTTCACCGAGCCGCCGCACAGCCGGCGCAGAAAACCGACGCTCTCGCGCTGACGGTAGTCCTCCTCGCTGACGAGCGGCGTGTACAGGTTTTGCCGTCCCTCCTTCGTGCAGGAAAGAAATCCCTTGTCGCACAGGCGGGACAGGAACGTGAGCACGCTGGTCATTTTCCAATCCTTATCCGCGTGCTGCTGCACCTCGGCCGCCGTGACCTGTGTGCCCAGAGACCAGATTGTCTGCATGACCTCCAGCTCCGCATCGGGCAATCGCTTGTCATTTCGCATAGTCTAACCCTCCTTCTATTCTACAAATGTAAAACACCTTTTATTGCTTATATTCTACAATAGTAGAAGATGGTTGTCAATCCTTATTGCACAAATTCCCACAAAGTGCGCTGACATATACAAATTGTTTACATTTTGTAATTTTTATTGCGTTGACAGTGCTGTTTTTTTAGGATATGCTTTAATTAGATGAATTTGATTTATCAATTCGGCACGAATTTTTCTGCACCGGCTGACCGGGGTATGCGAACTGCGTAAGCGTGTTCGCCCCTAACGGGCGGGAGGTTTTTCGCTGAACCTCAGCGGGGGATTCGCCGCCGCTGCGGCGGGAACGTCGCGGCACCCGCCGCGGGGGCAAAAAGGAAGGGACACCTGCGGTTTCCCTTCCTCTTTGAACTCCTACCTTTCCCTTGTTAGATAGTCTGGCGCAGATTGCCGACATGTGACCGCTTCGAAAAGAAGAACGGCAAAGGATTTTTACTACCGTGTCGTTCTCAACCTGTTCACAGGGTCAGATACCGTTCTGCTACACAGGTCGGAGGGTCAACGCAGGCGCGACACAAGGTGA
>ERZ791809.1442-NODE-1442-length-12688-cov-4.759360_pt1 | contig 12688 bp, 10 predicted proteins | sample MGYA00509946_ERZ791809 | MGnify/ENA primary metagenome ERZ791809 (study PRJEB30046, sample SAMN00791993) | human gut metagenome | study: EMG produced TPA metagenomics assembly of the A metagenome-wide association study of gut microbiota in type 2...
ATTTTCAGGGTTTTACATACTGTTCAGTTTTCAAGGTTCTTTGTTGTTGTCTCATTGACAGCTCATTTATATTACCACAAGCAGTTATCTTTGTCAACAACTTTTTTATTTTATTTTTTGCAACTGAGCTTTCGCTCAACAGCTTGGATATCATATCATAGGCAGTTGTCGTTGTCAACTATTTTTTCTTAATTTTCAAAACATTTTCGCAAATAAGAAAACCTGTGATATTCGATTTTCCCTGCATATGCAGACCAACGTCAAAACACGTTAGAGTTAGAGTTTACCATTTCAGCATTAACTTGTCAAGGGATTTTCACTTGTTTTTCGCTAACTTTTTCGCTGACATATTCCATACAGAATCATTGCGCATCCTCGCGGAGCGTTTATCTCAGTCGGAGACCCAACTCCCACTGAGACAAATTTGCTATTACTCGCCACCTAAAGAGGTGGGAGTCTTCTCGACTGAAATAAAAAATTTGGCACACCTAACTCATCACTAAGTAGTGAGAATGCGGTGTGCCGTTTTTCAATATCACAGTTTTTCTCTATACGCTTTTAAATAATCCGTTTCACAACACCCATCAGGATGCTTCCAAGCATATTGTGGTCATACAGCCAGGTCAGCCAGATATTGCTTTCTATCTGGTTCAGGAAAAGTTCACCAATCGCCGTTGCCGAGAACAGTGTAATAAGCAGTGCTGCAATCCAGACGAAAAAGATCCCTTCCGCACCCCCCAGCACGGCACCTGCCAGACGGTTCAGCCCCGATATGATCGGCAGCCGGGAGACCACATTGAGCGATACGGACAGAACACGCAGTCCGCCGAACACGGCTGCAAACAGCAGAAAAAAACTTATAATATTGATCAGGCTGTTTGCCAGATAACGGCTGACGTAGTGGGTAAAGCTGCTTACACCCAGCGCCTCGTAAACTTCGCTGTTATTATTCTCCAGAAGCGCATCCTTTAACTGTTCCGGAAGCTCCATTTCTTCAATAATACTGCGCTGTACGGATGGCGGCGCCGCGTCAGCTGCCTCATTTTCCGCCTCATCGTCCTTTTGGATAAATTTCGTCACGCTGTCCTCCACCGCCTGATAGACCACCTCATTGCTGCGAAGCAGATTCGCGACAGACGGCGCACCAAAATGAACCACCCCCAGCGACAGCACCAGGGAAACGGCTGAGACTGCCAGGCGGACGAATCCGCGGTAATGCCCGTACAGTACCATGGAAACCAGATAGACTGCCACCACCACGAACAGCCAGTTTTCTTTTATATAAGCACCCATTGTCTGATCGCCTCCGCTACGCCCTCTTCCCGGTTCGAAGCGGCAATCCGGTCTGCGCGTTCCTTTAAAAATGGGGCTCCATTTTCCATCGCTACGCCGATTCCTGCTGCCTCCAGCATGGGCCAGTCGTTTTCGCCGTCTCCAAATGCCATCGTCTCCTCCGCTTCAATTCCCAGATACTGACAGAGATTCCGCAACCCGCTCCCCTTTGTGATGCCCGCCGCGTTGAGTTCCAGATTCCACGGAAGCGAGGAGGTTACCAGAACCTCCGGCATCGCTTCCAGCTTTGCCCGGACTGCCTGCTTGCTCTCCCGGTCCTTAAAATTTAAATTCATCTTCTGCACCGGGCATTTTTTCTCCCGCAGATACTCCACCATGTCAGTAACTGCCCGGCGCGTCGCCCGGATATAGGCGCATTCACGTTCCGGTATCCCGTATTCTTCCAGCTGTGCCAGCAATCGCGTCTCGCTGATGCCGCCCTCCGATACATACATATCGTAAATAACCGGATGCCGGCGCAGCACCTCAATCACCCGGATCGTCTCTTCCCAGCTCAGGCAGCTTTCCGACACCCAGGTATTTTTCCCGAAATCCCGGACGACCGCCCCATTTGTAAATATGCCATAGTGGACGCCCGGCAGGCTCAAAACCTCCTCTGGCACTGCCGGGAGCGCGCGCCCGGTCGCCGGAACAATCTCAATCCCCCGCTGCGCGCACAGTTCCATCACCTGTCTTGTTTTTTCCGACACGTGCATTTTTTCATTTAACAGTGTCCCATCTAAATCGAGGGCTATTAACCGTGTTCCCATCTTTCTCTCCCGTATCTCTTTTTACTGTCCACTACCAGAAAACGCTGCCGGGAAGCATTCCCCCGCAGCGCTCTCTTTTATTAATTGGTTTTAATTTTAAAATTTCTCGAATTGTTTTAATTAATCAAAGAAATGTTTCTCTTTCAGAATCAGAAGTCCATCCTTATCATATTTCGATGAGAACAGTCCGCTGAAGGATTTCTTCTCCGCCTTATCTGCAGCTTCCTCGATCAAATCTTCGGCACTTGTCTTGGTAAGCGGTTCTCCGTCCTCCTCCATCATCTCAGCGCGCTCGTACAGAGCCAGCATGCTCTTTCCTGAAATACTGCAGTCGATCTCCGATGCATATTTGCAGGCATACTGAACAAACTCCTCAACATCCATATCGCCGGACTTTTTGGACGGTTTCTCTTCCGGCTCATCCTCTGGATAATTGGAATACTCGTCGTCCTCGCGTTCGTCTTTATAGCTGTCTTTGTAATCGTCCTTATAATCATCACGATAGCCGCCACGCGCATAATCATCCTCCGGCTCATACTCGTCCTTCTCGTAGTGATCTTCTTCGTCTTCATACTCTGGCTCGCCATCGCGTCTTGCCTCTTCCTGACGGCGCAGTTCTTCTCTCTGCTGCTCTGCCAGACGGCGATCTTCCTCCGCTTTACGCGCTTCTTCTGCCTCTTTGGCTGCCAGTGCCTGTGCTTCTGCCTTGGCGCGCTCTTCTTCCTCACGGCGGGCTGCTGCTTCCTGCTGTCTGCGTTTTTCCTCTGCCTCTTTTTCTGCCTGACGGCGGATCTCCGCTTCACGCTCTGCCTGGCGTTTTCTGGCTGCTTCTGCTTCCTGCTGCGCCTGCTGGCGTTTCAGCTCTTCCTCGCGCGCCTGTGCCAGCTTCGCTGCATCGTCTTTCTGGTTTTCACAGCCGATATACTGGAAACGCTCTGCTAATGCCGGATATGCGCGGTGCATCTGCTCTAAACGTGCCTGCGTATCAATCAGAACAACGACCATGCCGGTTTCATCCTGTGTCATCAGTTCTTCCAGCTCTTCCACCGTCAAATCGTCCAGATCAGCTGCATGCTCGACCACCAGATCCTTGCCTGCCAGGCGCTCCGCCACCGATGCGATGCCGCGATGGGAAAGGTTTGCACCGCTGATCTTGGCAACCGGATGCTTGGTTCCCAGCTCGCGGTGAATCTTTTTCAGAGAATCAAGTGCCATCGCAAGACCGGCTGCCGGATCTTCCGCCTCGATCATCAGATGATTTGATTCCTTGATCTCCTCTTCTTCCTCTTCCGGTTCGAAATCCCAGTCTTCCACTATGGTTTCCTCTTCCTCTTCAAATTCATGAATCGGAGCTTCCTCGCTCTTTTCCTCTGCCTCTGCCGGCTCTAGGTCGCGGAGATTCCTGAAAACACGTGTCTCCCCTTCGGATGCGCCCTCTTCCTCATCGTAAGGCTTGATCTTGGACACTTCTTTTGCCAGCGCTTCTTCCGCCTGTGCTTCATGAAGGCTTGCTACTACATCCTCGTCCAGCGCAGCCTTTTCTACTTTCTCGTCCGCCGGTTTTGTCTCAGCTTTCGGTTTTCCAGCCTTCTCTTCTGGCTCTGCCTGCTCTGGCTGTCCCTCCGGCTCATTCTCCGATTCGTCGTCCAGCTCTGCCTCCGGCTCATCCGTATCCAGATACTCTCCTTCCGGCTCCGGCTTGCGGTATGTACCGTTCTTGTACTCTTCTTCCACCGCACGCAGCTTCTCTTCGTACTTCTCGCGGTTTTCTACCAGATCCATCTGATATTTCGTCAGCGGCGCATACTGAAGTTTCAGTTCCATTGCCTTGTCCACATATTTGCCAAGACCGAACATCAGCATGATCTTGTCGCAGATCCGCACACAGTCGTCCGCCTGGTTCGCCTGATGATAAAGCTCTGCCAGGTGGTACAGCCATTTCTCATCCAGCTCTTCCTGACAATATCTCTCCAGAGAATTGATCTGCTGCTCTAACGGCGCATCCTTCGCCTCCAGAATCAGGAAACGAAGCAGGTACTGGCGCGGGTCATCGCCGGACAGCTCACAGAACTCCCGGTAATATGCCTCTGCCTCCTGAATATTATTTTCACGCAGTGCAAGGTCGGTCAGCTTATATAAAAGCCCCTTTCCAAGCGGCGCTCTCTCATATGCCAGCAATAAAATATCCTTGGCATCCTGATACTCTGCATTTTTCTCATAAATCTGGGAAATCATCGTAAGCAGGCTGGTGCTGCGTACACGACGCCAGTCGATGGTATCGGCGATCTTCATCGCCGTCTCGAAATCTCCCTTGTTAACCAGTTTCTTAATCTGCTCTACCTTGATGTTAAACTCGTATTTATCCATCTTATGCATCTCCTAACTTCCTGCCGCGGCAGAAGTTTTATTGTTACTGTTCACGCATACGTGCCCAGTAACGTTTTATTTGCTCACCGGCTACAGCTCTGTACGCCCATCCAGCGCGCGCAGAAGCGTTACCTCATCAATATATTCCAAGTCGCCCCCGACCGGAACGCCGCTGGCGATTCGCGTCACCCGGATCCCTGTCGGCTTAATCAGCTTGCTCAAATACATCGCGGTCGTCTCGCCCTCCAGGCTTGAGTTGGTTGCGATAATGACCTCACGAACCTCCTCTTTCTGCAGGCGAGTCATCAGCTCCTTGAGCCGGATGTCGCCCGGCCCGATCCCCAGCATCGGGGAGATCGCCCCATGCAGCACATGATAGACCCCGTTGTATTTTCCTGTCTTCTCATATGCCGCCAGATCGCGCGTATTTTCCACCACCATGATCGTCTCATGATCACGCCGGTCGCTGCTGCAGATCGGGCACAGTTCCTTATCAGTCAATGTGCAGCACTCCTTGCAATAACGCACATTCTGCTTGGCTTCCAGAATCGCGCCGGACAAGTGCCTGACCTGTTCTTCCGGCATATTGATGATATGAAATGCAAGACGCTGCGCCGATTTACTTCCGATTCCGGGAAGTTTTGACAATTCTTCGATTAGCTTGCTAATCTGGCTACTGTAATAATCCATCGCTTAAAACGGGAATCCGCCTCCCAGACCGCCAAGGCCACCGGTCAACTGGGACATCATCTGGCTGCTGTCCTCTTCCGCCTGACGGAATGCCTCGTTGGTCGCCGCCACGATCAGATCCTCTAACATCTCGATATCATCCGGATCCACTACTTCCTCAGACAGTTTCACGGAAAGAACCTCTTTTTTACCAGATACGGTCACGGTTACAGCGCCGCCGCCCGCGGATGCGCTGTACTGCTTCTCCTCCAGCTCTTTCTGCTTCTCTTCCATCTGGCGCTGCATTCTCTGCGCCTGCTTCATTAAATTGTTCATATTGCCCGGCATACCGCCTGGGAAACCGCCACGTTTTGCCATGGTGTCATTCCTCTCTTTCACTTCTTTTTATTTATATTCAGACTGGCTGCCGATTGCAGCCGGTTCTATATATCATATAAACCCACTAATATCATTTATCTGCATTTAATCACAGCTTCTTGCATTACAAAACAAGGCTCATCTTTGGCAAGCTCCACTACACAGGATCATCCTCTTCGACAATCACATCGGTATGGATTGCGTTCTTTAAATCCTCATCACTGACATAAACCGTTCTTTGCGGCACAGCAGATGATTCTAAACGGACTTTAAATTGCAGAGTCTTTTTGTATTTTTCTTGCACTACTTCCTGCAAATTCTTAAGCTCAGGCTCCCGATTGATAATTCCAAACGTATTTTCATCTGTACACACAATGCAAAGGCAGCCTTCGCCCGCCGGTTCTACACTTGTCTTGGGAAGACTGAGTCTAATCGAACCCACAAGCTGGCTCAGGGACGCAATCCGTCCCCATTCTTTCCGCATCAGCATCAGATCCTCGTACTGTGCCGGCGGAAGGGATACCGTCTTCGGCTCAGGCGGCGTTTCCACCACAGCCGTTTTGGAGGATGCCGCCTGCCCCGCTGCCGGTGCAAGGGACGCCAGTTTCTGTAGATTGTCCGGCATTTCCTGCATTTTCTGCTCTAATAGCGTAATCCGCTGTAAAATGGAATCAAGATTCTGTTCCATCGACGGCGTCGTCAGCTTGATAAAGGCAATCTCCACCAGAATCCGCTTCTGCGACGCGTAGCGCAGCTGCCCGGAAAGTTCCGAGAAAATACGGATGTAACGCATCAGCATTTCCGTATCAATACCTGCCGCCTCTTCCTTTAAAACTGCCAGATTTTCCTCCGACATATCGAGCATATCGCCCGGTTCGTCGGTCGTCTTGGCAATCAGGAGATTTCGCATATACCAGACGAAATCGTTGACGAGCTGCGAAAGATCGCGCCCCTGGATGATCATTTCCTCAATCTCACGGATGCACGCCTTCGTATCACTTGCAAGCACCGCCTGAAACAGCTTGCTGAACACGCGGTTATCGACCGCGCCCAACACCTCGAGCACATTGTCATACGTCAGCTTTTCCCCGAAATGGAACGCCACGCACTGATCGAGAAGACTTAACGCATCTCGCATCGAGCCATCCGCCGCACGTGCCACATACCTAAGTGCCCGATCGTCTACATCGATCTGCTCCGCCTGCGTCAGCTCCGCCAGCCGTCCCGCGATGGTATCGATCGAGATCCGCTTGAAATCATATCTCTGGCACCGGGACAGGATCGTGATCGGGATCTTGTGGACCTCCGTCGTCGCCAAGATAAATATAACGTAGGACGGCGGTTCTTCCAGCGTCTTTAAGAGCGCATTGAACGCGCCAATCGAAAGCATATGAACCTCGTCAATGATGTAGACGCGGTAGCGCCCGTCCGTCGGCGGGTACTGCACCTGCTCCCGGATATCGCGGATATTTTCCACACCATTGTTGGATGCCGCATCGATCTCCACCACATTGAGGGAAGCTCCTTCCGCAATCTGGAGGCACATACTGCACTCGCCGCAGGGGCTGCCGTCCACCGGATGTTCACAGTTGACTGCCCGTGCAAAGATCTTGGCAATACTCGTCTTACCGGTTCCGCGCGTCCCACAGAAGAGGTACGCGTGCCCGATCCGCCCGGAGTTGATCTGATTTTTCAGGGTCTTTACGATATGGTCCTGACCCCGGACCTCTTCAAAGGACGTCGGACGCCATTTTCTGTACAGTGCTGTATATGACATAAACTACTACTTCCTTACTATTCGTCGCCGAAGCTGATGCCTACATCCTTAGCTTCCCGGATAATATCGCTCTTCGGATCGACCATCTTTAATTTACCGGCAATGTCCGCGAGCGGAATTTTTTCAATCTTATTGTTGTTTAAAGCGACCATATAGCCGTATTCTTTGCGGCGGATCATCTCTGCTGCCTCCGCGCCGAGGCGCGTCGCAATCACGCGGTCATACGGACATGGCTCGCCTCCGCGCTGCATATGCCCCGGAACCGTCACACGGATCTCCTGCCCCGTCCGCTCGGAAATCTGGGCGCCCAGCTCGTAAGCGACCGACGGATAAACCGGTCCATTTTTCTTCTTTTCTTTTAATTCTTTCTTGGTCAGGGCTGCATTTTCCTTGGAAATCGCGCCCTCTGCGACCGCCAGAATCGTGAAATTCTTGCCATTTTTAGTACGGCTGCGGATCGCATTTACCACCACATCAATATCATACGGGATCTCCGGCAGGAGAATGATGTCAGCTCCGCCCGCGATGCCTGCATAGAGCGCCAGCCATCCCACTTTGTGGCCCATGATCTCCACGATGAAGACTCTGCCATGAGACGCCGCCGTCGTATGAATACAGTCGATGGCATTGGTCGCCACATCAACCGCACTATGGAATCCAAACGTAAGATCGCTGCCCCAGAGATCGTTGTCTATGGTCTTCGGAAGAGAAACGATATTGAGTCCTTCCTCCCGCAGCAGATTTGCCGTCTTCTGGCTGCCGTTGCCGCCTAAAATGACGAGGCATTCCAGTTTCAGCTTGTAATAGGTGTGTTTCATCGCTTCCACTTTATCCAGACCGTTCTCGTCCGGCGTCCGCATCAGCTTGAAAGGCTGTCTGGAAGTTCCCAGAATCGTACCTCCGCGTGTCAGAATCCCGGAAAAATCCGACTGTTTCATAATCCGGTAGTCTGCATACATAAGACCTTTATAGCCGTCTTCAAATCCAACTATCTCTATGTCATCGAACATCTTGTACAGCGATTTTGCCACGCCTCGCATCGTCGCATTTAAGCTCTGGCAGTCGCCGCCGCTGGTTAACATACCGATTCTTCTCATGAGCGCTTTCCCTTTCTTCATAACCGTCCAGTACCTTCACAGTTACCCTTATTCTAAGTTTCCAACAACCCCCATATCAGGATAAACTACACCCATTTTGTAATTATAATACAATCATATCCCGCGGGCAAGAAAAAATTCCTTACAAATATCATAGACATAAAAATACCGGGATACGCGCTTTTAATCTGCTCCGGCACGGTATTCCTACCCCTTGGCAAATCAAATTCCACATATCCCGGCTATATTCACACACCTGCAAAAATGCTTGTTTCTGTATCTATTATTTTCTATTTTTTATTTCATAGGAAGCAATTTCCTATGAAATAAAAAAATCCGCACGCCCGGCTTCGAACGTATGCCATGGACGTTACCCTGACAGTTAACTCGGTCCAGGCTGCCTTGCGGCACACAGAAGCTTCTGCTTAGTGCTGCTGCATTCCTGCCCTGACACGGTTCACAGATTTCTGTTGCGCAAGACCCAGACTTCAACGCCACTTTTCAGGGGCAGCCCCACAGTAAAAACGCCCTCGGTCGGACAACACCCCTGCTATAGCGGATTGCAGGTACAGGGCACCGCTAACTCCCCGGCTGTGCGGAAACTTTATGACTTGATCTTATATGACGGAATGACCTGCAGACCGTCAGCCTGTTTAGTATACATGGCAGCCGCCGTTTTGTCAAGCCGGAGCTTGACTAACAAGCATTGTATAAAAATACACAAGAATACATTTTATTGTTTTTTTATCATTTTTTATCCCAGAATCTTGCAACAGAAGAAAGAAATTATTATAATAGGAATAAATCTAGCGACTGCAAAAAGTCAAACAGTTACTAAATCATAAAATTCTGTAAGATTGGAGCAACGATTATGGAAAAGAAAAATATCGACTGGAGCAACATCGGTTTCGGCTATATGCCAACGGATTACCGCTATGTTTCCATGTATCAGAATGGTTCCTGGGACGAAGGCGCCCTTACCTCCGACCCGAATATTACCCTGAATGAATGTGCCTGTGTTCTGCAGTATGCACAGACTTGCTTCGAGGGTCTGAAAGCGTATACGACCGAGGACGGCCATATCGTTACGTTCCGTCCTGACTTAAACGGCGAGCGTATGGAGAATTCCGCAAAAGGTCTTGAAATGCCGCCATTCCCGAAGGAGCGCTTCGTAGACGCCATCACAAAAGTAGTAGAAGCCAACGCAGCATTCGTACCGCCGTATGGTTCCGGTGCAACCCTGTACATCCGCCCGTATATGTTCGGTTATGATTCCATCATCGGCGTTAAACCGGCAAACATCTATCAGTTCCGTGTATTCTGTACACCGGTTGGTCCGTACTTCAAGGGCGGCGCTAAACCGATCACCATCCGCGTCAGCGATTTCGACCGTGCAGCACCTCACGGAACCGGTCACATCAAAGCCGGATTAAACTACGCGATGAGCCTGCATGCGATCGTCGATGCTCATAAGAACGGTTTCGATGAGAACATCTACCTGGATCCGCAGACACGTACCAAGATCGAGGAGACCGGCGGCGCAAACGTTATCTTTATCACCAAAGACGGCAAGCTGGTAACTCCAAAGTCCAACAGCATCCTTCCGTCTATCACACGCCGTTCTATCCTGCAGGTTGCAAGAGATTACCTCGGCATGGAGACCGAAGAGCGTGAAATATACTTAGACGAGGTAAAGGATTTCGCAGAGTGCGGTCTGTGCGGTACCGCAGCTGTTATCTCCCCGGTTGGCAAGATCGTTGACCACGGCAAGGAAATCTGCTTCCCGGCAGGTATGGAGAAGATGGGTCCGGTTACCCAGAAACTCTACGAGACACTGACCGGCATCCAGATGGGTCACATCAAAGCTCCGGAGGGCTGGATCCACGTAATCAAATAAGGACTGTATTTTTCGGTTTGAATGGGAAATATGGAATGCAAAAAGCTGGTGGAAATCATTCACCAGCTTTTTCTTCTTTCTTCTTTTTTCTCTTTTCACGCAATTCTTTAAAAAATTCTTTCAACATCATCGAACATTCCTCGCCCAAAAGTCCTTCTTCTGTCTCCACCTGATGATTGAATCCTTTTTCATCCAGAAGATTCAGTACCGAACCGGCGCAACCGGCTTTCGGGTTCATGGAACCGATGTAAACTTTTGGAATCCGCGCCTGCACGATCGCCCCTGCACACATCGGGCACGGTTCCAGCGTCACGTACAGCTCGCATTCTTCCAGGCGCCAGTCGCCCATGCGCTTGCACGCTTTTTTGATTGCCGCAATCTCCGCATGTGCCAGCGCGCTATGATCGACCATCCGGCGGTTGTAACCCCTGCCGATGATTTTGTCCTCATACACGATCACGCAGCCGATCGGCACTTCTCCGAGCGCCCAGGCTTTCTTCGCCTCGCGGATCGCCGCTTTCATATATTTCTCTTCCCGTGTCAATTTTGCTGCCACTGTTTTTTCCTCCGTTCAAATTCATCCGCTTCCAACAACAGACATCCTTATCCCAGTTTCCCGACAAGTTTGATCCGCTACCAACCAAACACCTGAAAGCATTTGACCCGTGTCCATCCTACCCAGAAAAGCTATCCTTTGTCAAGAGTTCTCTAAAAGGATCGACCGGCTTTTATGTAAAATTCAAATCCGTATACCAATACCCGAACCGGCTGTCGCGCGGCGGCTGGCGGGTGGAACGGACAAAGCGGTCAAAGCCGAACATCGCCGCCATATATTTTTCATTGTTTCCATAATGTCCCGGCACGCCCAGAATGTAGCGCCCCCGTTCGCCGGGTTTCCCCAGTCTCGCCAGAATCAGATATCGGTAGTTGTAGTAACCGTGCAGAAGAAAGCTGTTATTTCCATACACCCAGTTTTCCCGCGGCAGAAGCCCGATATCCTGCGGTTTGATTACCAGAATCTCGCAGCCGTCGGCGCATTCGAAGGCGGTTACTTTGGGATAGGCAGCACGCAGACGGTTCCAGAGGGACTCGGCGGGATCTTCTTTCGAAAATTCCTTGGATGAATCTGGTTGCGGTTGTTTTTGATTTTGAGAGTCTGACTGAAATGCCTCTTGATGGTCTGGCGGAGAATCTGGAAGCGCCTCTTTCCGGACCTCCCGGGTGGATTCTTGAGAATCTTTCCGCCCTGCTTCTGTCTGTGCTTCCTGATAGGATTCCTGAAAACTTTCCTTCGGTGTCTCCGTTTGCACTTCCTGATTGGATTTCTGAGAACTTTCCTGCGGTGTTTCCGTTTGCGTTTCCTGAACAACTTCTGCCTCTTGATGATCGGATGTTTCTGAGATATCTGGAACCGCTTCCATGGTTTCCGTGTCCTCGAAAATCTCCAGGTTTGAATCCTCCAGCTTTTCTGGCTGGGGCTGGCTGATTCCGAAGTCCGTTTCGTTTATATTCACAGCTTCTTTCTTCTCTGTCTCCGTGGATGTGTCCTGACTCTCCATTTCTCCCGACCGGGTAAGTTCTGACGCCTCATCCAATTTTTCTTTCCCTACAGACGCGCTGTTCACTTCCCCAGATACATTCTCTGCCAGTTTCCGCGTTGCCTCTTCCTTCTCCGCTTCCTGCTCCCGCACTTTCTCAGCAGTCACATCCGCCAGCTCAACCTCTGCCGCATGCGCGACGGCATCTTCCCAGATCGTCGTATAGGCACGCCATGCGCTGTCCGTCTCATGAAGAGTCAGACCACAGCACTCTTCCATATTGCAGCCGCTTCCTTCAATATTTTCACAATTGACGACGGTCCTAAACTCCCCATTTCCGCCACGGACAAACAGGGTGCCGATGCGGATCTCGTCCTGCCCTGCCAGAAGATACACGCCCATCGGGCTGCCGCCCGCAAAGACACGGCGGACGCTGACCTGAATCCGGCAGGAGGCTCCCCGCGTCTCCAATTTCGCAAATCCCGTATTTTTCCCTTTGATTCCGCCCTCGTATGCATAGATATATGATATTAACCGATGATATGCAGACATGTTTTCACTCCTTTGCTTTGTATTATATGCAAAAGAAGCGCCGGTTTATGACAGGATTTCTATATCCCGATATAAACCAGCGCTGCAAATATGTCCGTATAACGCAAAATCGGGAACAGTTTTTAACTGTTCCCGATACTGCCGGCGACCGGAATCGAACCGGTACGAAGTTTAACCCTCGCAGGATTTTAAGTCCTGTGCGTCTGCCAGTTCCGCCACGCCGGCATCATGATTACTCATGACTGGCACAAAGCCAAATGGATGGAGGTGGATTCGAACCACCGAAGCGAGACGCAACAGATTTACAGTCT
>ERZ791809.1443-NODE-1443-length-12679-cov-2.900269_pt1 | contig 12679 bp, 12 predicted proteins | sample MGYA00509946_ERZ791809 | MGnify/ENA primary metagenome ERZ791809 (study PRJEB30046, sample SAMN00791993) | human gut metagenome | study: EMG produced TPA metagenomics assembly of the A metagenome-wide association study of gut microbiota in type 2...
CTCCCCTGGATTTCCGAAAGATGTACTGATATATTCCTGCTGCACAGCACAAAAACTGCCCTGCCGGAAACGTCGCAGAAGACGTTTTCCTGCAGGGCAGTGTTCTGCTGCTCTTATCATTCAAATGCCGGTATCTTATCCTATACTCTGATCCATCAGACAAAAGCATCTGTATCTGTTTGATCTCAGTTTCCGTAATATAATTCCAGAATACGGTCAACTTTTTGGCTGGCCTCCAGATTCTTCAGAAGATCGCTCCTGCTCCTGATCTGGCTGTCCAGCTTCTTCCGTTCCTCCTGCAGCTGCTGCAAAAGTGACGCTTTCCGAAGAGCTTCCTCTTTCTGCTGTATCTCGTTCTGGTCCATTTTTTTCTCCCTGTACAGTCTCTGTTTCCAGATTCTCTGCTGCATTTTCCCGTTGCTGTTCAGCTTCTTTCTCTGCCTGCTGATCTTTCTCGATCCTTCTCATCCGTACTTTTGCCCGCTTTCTGGACATCACGCGTTTTACTGCAACTACCACGGTGCAAAAAACAAAAAGTATTACCGAGATCACCAGCGAAACATCCACGCCGGTTCCCGGAAACAGTACTTTATCTGTGCGGAACCACTGGATCACTGCTCTTCCCAGACCATAGCTCGCCAGATATCTCAGAAATATCTCTCCCTGGAATACTTTTTTGCGAAGCAGCATCATAAGCACCAAAAGCACAAGCAGACACCAGAGACTTTCATAGAAAAACAGGGGCTGTACCAAAATCCAGGTACCACCGTCCACGGTTTGAAGCTTTTCGCGCATAGCCGTGGTGACCTCTCCTGCCCGTACCGCAGTCAGCGGCAGCTGCATGGAAAAAATGTTGTCTGCATATTCCCCGAAAGATTCTCTGTTAAAAAAGCTTCCCCACTTTCCTATTATCTGCCCGATCAGAAGTCCCATGCATGCAAGATCTGCCATCTGACAGAAGGATTTCTTTCGGATCCTGCAGTAGATCGCACCACCTAGCACACCGCCCAGAAGTCCTCCATAAAACATAAGTCCTCCGGACCGTATATTCAGAAGCTGTCCCGGATCATTTTTATAAAGGCTCCAGGAAAAAGCCGCATAAAGCAGCCTCGCCCCTGCCACACCGGAAAGCAGCGTTATGATGGCCAGATCCAGATATGCATCCGGATCTTCATGATTTCTTCTGGCTTCCAGTACCAAAAAGGATTCCCAGAAGCATTCCTATCGCGATCAGGACGCCATAGATCGTGATCTCAAAGCCAAAAATCTCAAAGGATCTCGGCACATAATCCAAAACCAGATTTAATCCGGGAAACCGAATTGACATATCCATAAAATCACCTGTTATAATTTTTCAGCTTACAGCCGGTATTTCACGACGTTGGTGATCACACGTTAAATCTGAATAAGATCACATCTCCGTCCTGTACAACGTACTCTTTTCCTTCCATACGTACAAGGCCCTTCTCTCTGGCACCTGCATAGGAACCGCAATCCAGAAGATCCTGATAATTCACAACCTCTGCTTTGATAAATCCACGTTCAAAGTCTGTGTGGATCTTACCTGCTGCCTGCGGTGCCTTGGTTCCGATCTTGATGGTCCATGCTCTTGTCTCATCTTCTCCTGCTGTCAGGAAGCTCATAAGACCAAGAAGGTGATAGCTTGCGCGCACCAGCTTCTCAAGGCCGGATTCTGTCAGTCCCAGATCCTCAAGGAACATCTTTCTCTCATCCTCATCCAGCTCGGAGATTTCTTCCTCGATCTGTGCACAGATTACAAATACCTCGCTGTTCTGTTTGGCAGCGTATTCCCGTACTGCCTGTACATACTGATTGTTCGCCCCATCATCTGCGATATCATCCTCTGCAACATTAGCCGCATAGATCACCGGTTTTGCAGTAAGAAGATTATAAGTTGCAAGCCATGCATCCTCGTCTTCGTTCTCTGTTTCAAGAGTAATGGCAAGCTGTCCCTCTTCCAGATGCGCCTTTACTTTTTCAAGGAATGTAAGCTCTTTGGCAGCTTCCTTATCCATACGTGCAGTCTTGGTAACCTTGGCAATTCTTCTCTCGAGGATCTCAAGATCAGAGAAAACAAGCTCCAGATTAATGGTCTCTATATCGCGGAGCGGATCAATGCTTCCATCTACATGAACAACATTGGAATCCTCAAAGCAGCGTACCACGTGAACGATAGCATCTACCTCACGGATATTTGCAAGGAACTGGTTTCCAAGTCCCTCTCCTTTAGATGCGCCTTTTACAAGACCTGCGATATCGACGAATTCGATCACTGCCGGTGTTACTTTTTTTGATTTATAAAAATCTCCGAGAAGATTCAGTCTCTCATCCGGAACGGTTACAACACCCACATTGGGGTCGATAGTACAGAACGGATAGTTTGCGGATTCTGCTCCGGCTTTTGTCAGTGAATTGAATAATGTACTTTTTCCTACGTTAGGAAGACCTACGATTCCTAATTTCATCTCTCTATATACGTCCTTTCGATATATTTATTTACAGTATTTTTCAGATACTCTTTAAACAGGCCTTTCCGTTTTTCAGGCCATTCCTGTCCCATATTACCATACACAGCCTGAAATCGCAACTGTGAGGCATTTATTGTTACTGTCAGTCCCTGGACATGATCATCAGAAGCTGCCCGCTTTCATACAGAATCTCTGCGGTTTCTTCCGAAATCTCATTACTGACGGTCAGGCCACTGTCTTCTACTGTCAGATGATATCCGTTCAGAGGATACTTAAATCCCCTCAGAGTGAGGCCTGTCACATCACCTCCCACAGTAAAGAATGAAACATATTTTCCAAACTGCTCCTCTCTGTGCAGTATGGTTCCGCTTTCTGCAAGTGTAATATAATTCCACTGATCTGCGATCGCAATGTGGACACCCTTTTCTTTCCCCATGGAAAGCAGTCCCAGATTCGCCAGCACATGATCCAGCCTTGTGCCGGTAGCTCCCAGGATCAGGATATCCTTTGCACCCCTGCGGATCATCTGATTTACCGCAGACTGTGTATCCGAATCATCCTTCTCAGGCTTCAGCCTGATGATCTCCGGTCCCTTCAGGCTTTCCATGTATTTTTTGCCTTCTTCGGAAAGACTGTCAAAATCCCCTACTGCAAGATCCGGAATAAATTCCCGGTTTTTCATAAACCATTCCATCCCTTTATCTGCAGCAACAAGAGTGATTTTCTTTCCTCGGCTCTCTTCTATTCTTTTTTTTAAAAAATCGAGGGCAAAACCATTCTGGATATTGCCCCCGCTGATTATTATTGTATCGATCATTTTCAGTCCAGCTCTTTTTTGATATTGTGGATTTTTTCTGTAATGTGTCTTACATTGGCTGCCACATCGCCCTTAAATACCCAGGAACCTGCAACCATGAGGTTTGCACCTGCACGCATAACAGTCTCCAGTGTATCATCATTGATACCGCCATCTACCTGGATATCAACATCCAGCTCTTCCTCATCAATAAGCTCACGAAGCTCCTGGATCTTCTCCGTGCATTCGTCCATGTATTTCTGTCCGCCAAATCCTGGCTGAACAGTCATTATCAGCACCATATCCACATCTTCAAGAAGATGGCTGATGTCATTTACCGGTGTGGATGGCTTGATTGAAACTGCCGCCTTTACGCCTGCTGCCCTGATCTGCTCCAGTGTACGTTCCAGATCCTCACATGCCTCCGCATGTACAGTAATGGAATCTGCTCCGCATTCTACAAAATCGCGGATATATCTTTCCGGTTCTGTTACCATCAAATGTACGTCGAAAAACATGTTGGATTCTTTCCGGATCGATTTGATCACCGGCATTCCAAAAGAAATGCTGGGAACAAAATCTCCATCCATAACATCAATATGCAGATATTCAACGCCTTCCTTTTCCAGAATTTTAATCTGTTCTCCCAGTCTGTTAAAATCTGCTGATAAGATCGACGGGCACAATCGGTATTCCATGACTCAGTATCTCCTTTTCTCTTTTAATTCCTGGTGCAGCTCCAGATAATCTTCATATCGGAGTCTGCTGATCTCATTGTTCTCAAGGGCTTCCTTAACGGCGCAGCCCGGTTCATGTATATGACGGCACCCCTGAAAGCGGCACTGTCCTTCATATCTTCGGAACTCCGGAAAGTAATCCTTCAGTTCCTGCTCCTCCATATTTTCAATATATAAGGAGGAAAATCCCGGCGTATCCACAAGGAATGTATCCTGTGCCACCGGTATGATCTGTGCATGGCGGGTAGTATGTTTCCCACGCTTCAGCTTTCGGCTGATCTCGCCTGTTTCCATCTCCACTTCTTCCTGAAGAGAATTGGTAAGAGAGGATTTCCCCACGCCGGAAGGGCCGGCCACAACGGTGGTCTTTCCCTGCAGGACCTCTTCAATCTCTGCAAGACCTTCCCCCTTCAGGGCACTTGACAGGATTACCTGATAGCCGCAGCTCTGGTATGTTTCACAGAGAAATTCCAGCTCTTCCATTGTTGCCAGATCTTTTTTGTTAAAACAGATGACTGCCGGAACACCTTCCCTCTCCATCATAATGAGGAAACGATCCAGAAGCATGAAGTTCGGCTTCGGATTATCCATGGCAAAGATCACCAGTGCCTGATCGACATTGGCCACAGCCGGACGGATCAGAGAATTCTTCCGCTTGTGGATCTCCGTCACACTTCCCTCCAGTTCCTTTTCATCCAGAACTGTAATGTCCACATTGTCACCTACCAGAGGCTTGAATTTATCCTTACGGAAAATTCCCTTGGCTCTGCATTCATATGTATTGCCGTCTTCTGCATATACGTAGTAGAATCCGGCAATACCTTTGATTATCTTTCCCTGCATGATCACTCAGCTTTCTTGAATGTAACCGTGTAGGTTCCAAGCTGCTGATAATCCCCGTCTACCTCCTCATAGAGATAGATGGTTCCTGAGGTAATGCCCTCAGCACCTGAGATATTAAGCTGATACGGGAAGCTGATATTCTGTCCGTCAATGATAGTGGAGGCCTTAGGCTCACCGTTTACGTCCTGGATCAGTTCCAGACGAATTGCTCCTCCATTGTAACCAGACGGTGTATCCAGTGTCTGTGTACATTTCCAGCCTGTGTTTGCATTGACATCTGCTGTAGATGTAGTTGTGGATACTGTGCTGTCCGCAGATGCTGTACTGTCTGTGGATGCTGTGCTGTCTGTGGATGCTGTGCTATCTGCAGATGCTGTGCTGTCTGTGGATGGAGCCTTGTCACCGGAGCTGATGGTAATGCTGATCGGCTGATCCGGGTCTGCTGCCGCATAGGCTTCCGGATCCTGTGCGATAACTGTACCTGCAGCTTCTGTACTCTGCTGTTCTGTTATCTGAATATCAATAAATTTACCTAAAGTAGTAAGCGCAGCATCCTTGGTCATTCCTACAACACTCGGAACCTCAGCATTATCGCCATAATCAACCCCTCGACTGACTGTCAGTGTTACAGAAGAGCCTGCCTGCACAGAAGTACCTGCTGCCGGCTCGACATTGTAAACATATCCCGGATCTACCAGTGCATATCCGTTGTCATCTGTGTCGCTGTATTCTTTCTGGACATTTACCTGAAGTCCAAGATCTTCCAGAGTCTGCTGTGCATCAATTCCTGTACGTCCATCCAGATCCGGGATCGTAACCTGTGCTGTTCCGGTGCTCACCCAGTATTTCACAGTTGTATTGGCTTCAACCTGTGTTCCCGCTGCTGTCTTCTGACGGGAGATCCTGCCTTTTTCCTGATCAGATGCCTCCTCACCGGCCATCTGGACACCCAGATGTGCATCGTTTGCAAGTGTTTTGGCCTCTTCTTCTGTTTTGCCTACAAGATCAGGAACGGTTGCCAGCCCGTCAGCTGCTGATTCCTGCTTCGCCTCTGCCTTGCTGCTGTCTGCAGTTCCGCTGCTGCCTGTTCCAAACAGTCCTGCGGCACGTCCAAGCACTACCACAAGAACGATCAGAAGGACTGCCCCGCCGATCAGTGCCGCAATAGTCAGGCCTCTTCCGGAACCATGATGCTTCTTTTTCTTTCCGGATCTATGCTCGGATCTCGGTCTGTATTCTTCCTCTGCATCATCGTAATCGTTATCGTCGTATTTTTCTTCCTCAAGTGTAGTGATCTCCGGTTTTGTGATCTGCTTCGGTGTATGTTTGATCTCACCAAGCTCTTCTTCTGAGATCACAACCGTCTTGGCATCGTTGTCAACTGTAGTAAGCTTTACAAAATCGCCCTGGGGATCGATCAGGGAATGTTTCAGGTCCGCGATCACATCCTCCATACGGCTGTAACGACGATCTACACTTTTCTGTGTACATTTCAGAATGATCTGCTCCAAACTGTACGGAAGATCCGGTGTATACACACTTGGCGGGACCATCTCTTCCTGCAGATGCTTGATAGCGATCGCCACAGTGGTATCTCCGTCAAAAGGAACTCTTCCTGTAACCATCTCATACAATGTGATTCCGAGAGAATAGATATCGCTCTTCTCATCACTATATCCGCCTCTCACCTGCTCAGGTGAGCTGTAATGTACAGATCCCATTACATTGGAGCTGATCGTATTGGAAGATGCAGCTCTGGCAATTCCAAAGTCTGTCACCTTTACTTTACCATCTGTGGAGATAATGATATTCTGGGGTTTCACATCTCTGTGAACGATACCATGGCTGTGTGCCGCCTCCAGCCCCATAGAAACCTGGATTGCGATACTTGTGGCCTCTTTAATGGAAAGCTTCCCCTTCTTGGAGATGTATTCCTTCAGAGTAATACCCTCGATCAGTTCCATAACAATGTAATAAACACCGCCGTCATCTCCTACGTCAAATACATTGACGATATTCGGATGTGTAAGACCAGCTGCCGCCTGGGCCTCACTTATGAATTTCTTTATAAACGTGGTGTCTTCCCGAAACTCCGGTTTCAGGACCTTCACTGCAACAAAACGGTTCAGCTTATGGTCCATAGCCTTATAGACATCTGCCATTCCGCCAGTTCCGATTTTTCCTACGATCTCATAACGCTCGGCTATGATCATTCCCGTCTTCAACATGCTTCCACCTCATTCGTGAATGGCTCTACCAGTACGACTGCAATATTATCCTTACCACCATTCTGATTTGCTTCCCGAAGGAGCGCACTGCCCTTCTGATCAATATCTGCTTCCGGATCGGATATGATTTCCTGGATCTTCTCATCTTCAACCATATTGCTGAGACCGTCTGAACACATCAGGATCGTACATCCTTTTTCAAGTTTCAGATCAAAGAAATCCACATCCACCGTTTTCTCTGCACCAAGTGCCCTTGTAATGATGTTCTTATCCGGATGATTCCGTGCTTCCGCTTCGCTGATCTCGCCCATTCTCACCATTTCCTGTACCAGAGAATGATCTCTGGTAACCTGGCGGATCCCGTCCTGGATCACATATAAACGGCTGTCACCCACATTGGCTACATAGGCATACTGATCTACAATAGTCGCCACCACCATAGTGGTTCCCATGCCCCGGAGGTTTTCGTCTTCCTGCGCACGGTTTCTGATCTCCGTATTCGCAGCTTCGATCGCATGACGAATAACCTTCACAGGATTGTAATCCGCATCTTCACGGATTTCATCCACAAGGATCCGTACTGCATGTGAGGATGCATAGTCACCGGCGTTATGGCCGCCCATTCCGTCCGCGACTGTGAAAAGATTAGGCAGATTCCCAACCGGACCTTCAGATACAAACACGTAATCCTGATTCATCTTACGCTTCTGCCCTACATCAGTAGCTGAGTATATCCTCATGTCACTTCTCGCTTTCTGTTTTTTCCATGTAACTTTTTCTTAGCTGTCCACAGGCACCGTCGATATCGCTGCCCATTTCCCTTCTAATAGTAACATTAATTCCGTATTTTTCAAGTTTTATTTTGAAATTCTCCACAGCCTGTCGAGTAGACCTCACATAGGAGCGTTCCTTGATGGGGTTGACCGGAATCAGATTTACATGGCAATTGATGCCTTTTATACGGCCGGCCAGCTGTCTCGCATCTTCTTCACTGTCGTTGACGCCGGCTACAAGACTGTACTCAAAGGTGATCCTTCGGCCTGTTTTATCAAAATAATTTCTGCAGGCATCCAGAACCTCATCCATGGAATACTTATTCGCGATCGGCATCAATTCCTGTCGTTTTTCATCATTTGGAGCATGAAGGGAAAGTGCCAGAGTGATCTGAAGCTTTTCTTCAGCCAGATCATACATCTTCGGCACGATCCCGCAGGTAGAAACCGTCACATTTCTCTGACTGATCCCAAGACCGTTTTCGTCGGTAAGGATCCGGACAAAACGGACAAGATTGTCATAATTATCCATCGGCTCACCGGTTCCCATCACAACTACATTGGCCACACGTTCACCGGTATCTGCCTGGATACGGTAGATCTGATCCAGCATCTCGGACGGCTTCAGGCATCTGGTCAGTCCTCCGATGGTAGATGCACAGAATCTGCATCCCATACGGCAGCCCACCTGAGAAGAAATGCACACAGAATTTCCGTGGTGATACCGCATGAGAACACTCTCGATCACATTTCCATCTTCCAGCCGGAAAAGATATTTTCTGGTTCCGTCAATTTTTGAGATCCTTACATCTGCCTGGGTCAGCGCTGTGATCGGATAAGCCGAAAGCTTTTCCCTGAGGCTTTTGGAAAGATTTGTCATTTCATCCCAGGAGGTAACCAGCTGCTGGTGAAGCCATGCATAGATCTGTTTCGCCCGGAAAGGCTTTTCACCGATCTTTGTCATGAATTCCTTCAATTCCTCCATGGTCATGGATTTTACATCTGTCATTTTCTGTTATTTCCTTCTGAATCTGGCAATAAAGAATCCATCTGTCTTATGTATTCCCGGCAGAAGCTGCAGATAGCCAAGCTTTGTGGATTTACAGTGCAGTTCCTCCGGAATATACGGATCCAGGCTTTCCAGCCGGTACGGATAGTTCTTTAAAAACCATAATACATTTTCTTCGTTTTCTTCCCGGGCAATGGTACACGTGCTGAAGATCAGCGTTCCATCCGGTTTCACATACTTTGCAGCCTTATCCAGGATCATTCTCTGGAGCATTACGATCTCTTCCTGTTTCTGCGGAGTTGCCCGGTATTTGATTTCCGGTTTCTTGCCGATAACACCATAACCGGAGCACGGTACATCCGCGATCACAATATCCGCAGCCTGTTCGGAATCCGGATCATATACCGTTGCATCTTGAACTCTGGCTTCCACGTTGATCACTCCGGTCCTGTGGATGTTTTCTTCGATAAGATCTGCCTTATACTGACTTACATCTCTGGCATCCACATTTCCGTAATCCCCCATTTTGTCTGCCACATGGATGCTTTTTCCACCTGGTGCAGCGCACATGTCGATGATATGGTCTCCTTTTTTCGGACTTGCAGCTTCCGCTACGAGCATAGAGCTTACATCCTGCACCAGGATCTTTCCCTGAAGGAAGGTTTCAAGTGTCAGAATATGATTGTAATCGGAAATCTTCAGTGCATAGGGAAGATAAGGAGCCTGTTCTACTGTCACTCCCTGAGACTTCAGACTGGTGACGATTTCTCTCAGAGACGCCTTATGAGTACGGCACCGTACTGTGATCGGTCTTTCTGTCAGAAAATCCTCCAGGATCTTCTCCGTAGTCTTCACTCCGTAGGCTGCTTTCCATTTTTCTACCAGATATTCCGGCATGGAATATTTCACGGAAAGATAACGGACTTCGTTTTCTTCCCTGGAAGGAAGCTCCAGATCACTGATCTCTCTTGCAATCGTACGGAGCACCCCGTTGACAAAGGGCTTTAGATTATAAAAGCCTTTTCGCTGTGCCAGCTTTACCGCTTCATTGCATACTGCACTGTCCGGAACACTGTCCATAAATTTCAGCTGATATACCGCACTTCTCAGGATCTCGCGGATCTGCGGTTTCATCTTGTTTACAGAAACCTTGGAAAAAGAATCGATGACATAATCAATATAGATCCTGTATTCCAGAGTTCCCTCACATACTCTTGTAATAAAGCTACGTTCCTGTTTCGGAAGAAACTGATATTTGGAAAGCGCATTCCGGATCGCAATATGGCTGTGCTCCCCCTCCTCCTCGATCTGTAACAGGATCTCAAGGATCAGTTCTCTGGTATTTACTCCGCTGCTAATCACGATCTCTACCTCCTGCAAGGATAATCAGTCTCAGAAGCTGCAGAATGGATGCCGCCAGAGCTGCCACATAGGTAAGCGCTGCCGCTGTAAGTACTTTTCTTGCACCCTTTTTTTCATCTGCACCTAAGATACCTGTACTTTCCAGCATTTTAAGCGCTCTGGAAGACGCATTGATCTCAACTGGAAGTGTCACCAGCTGAAACAGTACTGCCAGTGAAAACAAAACAATTCCCAGAGTTACCAGCGGATCAATGGAAAAGATCAGCCCTGCGATAAACAGCGGCCACGAAAGCTGGGAACCAATATTTGCGGCAGGTACAATGGCTGAACGGATATTCAGTGGTGCATAATTGATCGCATCCTGGATCGCATGGCCACATTCATGTGCTGCTACCCCCACAGCCGCCAGAGAATTTCTTCCATAAATATCTTCTGAAAGGGAAACCGTTTTCGTTCTCGGATCATAGTGATCCGTAAGACTTCCGCGGATCGGAACCACCTGTACGTCTGTGATCCCTGCTGCTCTCAGGATTCTCTGTGCAGCTTCCGCACCGGTGATGCCAGAATGACTCCGTACCTTTTTATAGACTGCAAAGGTACTGCGCAGCTTTGCGGATGCCGCAAGAGAAAGAAGCATTCCGATCACAAGTAAAAGAATCGTGGGGTCCATTCCCCATCCGTAATAACCATATCCGTACATAACTCATCACTCCCTGGAATCTCTGAACATGTCTCCTGGTTTCAACTGATATCCCCGGAGGAACGCATCCGCTTCCATGCGTTTTTTGCCTTCCAGTTGCACTTCATGGAGCACGAGTACCTTCTGGCCGCATGCCACCTGGATTCCTCCTTTGTCAGCGGCTATCACAGTTCCAGGTGCTTCCTGTGCCTGTTTTTCCAGAACAGAGCTCTTCCAGACCTTCAATGTTTTTCCATTGATAAAGGTAAAAGCGCTTGGCCATGGATCAAGGCCTCTTACCAGACGCTCCAGTTCTTCCGCATTTTTGCTGAAGTCCAGAAGTCCCATTTTTTTGGAGATCATGGCAGCATATGGTGTCGGACTCTCTTCCGGCTGTTTCTCGCGGGTTGCAGTTCCGTCAAAAATGGACGGTAAAGTTTGTACCAGAAGCTCTGCACCTGCCTGTGCGAGCTTATCAAACAGGCTTCCACCTGTCTCATCTTTGGCAAGCGGAACCACGATCCTGGAAATCATATCACCGGTATCCAGACCGGTTCCCATCTGCATAATGGTAACACCGGATTCTTTTTCACCATCGATCACCGCCTGCTGGATCGGTGCAGCTCCACGATATTTAGGAAGCAGAGACGCATGGATATTGATGCATCCGAATCTCGGCATATCCAGGATGCTCTTTGGAATGATCTGTCCGAATGCCGCAACAATGATGATGTCCGGTGCAAGATTTTTCAGTTCTTCCACAAATTCAGGATCTCTTACCTTCACCGGCTGCAGTACCGGGATCCCATGTTTCAGTGCTTCTTCTTTTACAGGAGTAGGCATCATAGTTTTGCCTCTGCCCTTCGGTTTGTCCGGCTGTGTGATCACAGCCTCCACTTCATATCCGTTCTCTGCCAGTGCTGCAAGAGGCGCCACCGCAAAGTCAGGAGTTCCCATATAAATAATCTTCATAGTATCCCGCCTTTAGTCTTCTTCATCATAAGTCACCTTGTGAAGTTCTCCCTCCACAAGCTCTGTATACATTTTTCCATCCAGATGGTCGATCTCATGACAGAACGCTCTTGCCAGAAGGCCCTCTCCCTCGTAGATCTGTTCGTTCATATTTACATCAAGTGCTTTTACCTTCACATAGTTCGGACGTGTTACCTGTCCTGCCATTCCAGGAACGCTCAGGCATCCCTCGTCACCAGTCTGCTCGCCGCTTGTCTCAAGGATCTCCGGATTGATCAGCACGATCGGGCCCTCGCCTACATCGATGACAACGATACGTTTCAGGATTCCTACCTGTGGTGCGGCGAGGCCAACACCCATTGCATCATACATGGTATCCAGCATATCTGTGATCAGTTCCCCGATCCTCGGTGTCATTTTGTCTACTGTCCGGGATTTTTTTGTCAGTACAGAATCCCCCTGTACACGGATTGTTCTAAGTGCCATTTTTCTTCTCCTTTAATTCATATCAAATTGAATGTATATTTTCTGGAATCCGGAATTTATCTCTATATATTTCTCCAGCTTCTCTCTGACTGCTGTGAGAAAACCGATATCCCTGTGCTTCAGATGGATCACCTGACGATAAACATCCTTTACCTTACCTACCGATGCAGCTGCAGGTCCGATCATGTGAAGCTCTTCCTTCGGACTTACCCTGCGGATAAAAACTTCTATATAATACATGGCATTTTTCAGAAGTTCTTCATCCTGGCAGGCGCCAAAAACAGTCATCATATGGGCTGCCGGCG
>ERZ791809.1447-NODE-1447-length-12644-cov-10.068393_pt1 | contig 12644 bp, 15 predicted proteins | sample MGYA00509946_ERZ791809 | MGnify/ENA primary metagenome ERZ791809 (study PRJEB30046, sample SAMN00791993) | human gut metagenome | study: EMG produced TPA metagenomics assembly of the A metagenome-wide association study of gut microbiota in type 2...
GGAACGGCACCGGCAAGCGCATCTCCATCAAGGATACCCGCGGCATCATCGACGCCATCCTGAGCGGTGCCATCAACGAGGCTCCCACCAAGAAGATCCCCTACTTCGACTTCGAGGTTCCCACCCAGCTGCCCGGCGTGGATCCCGCTATCCTGGATCCCCGCGACACCTATGCTGACGCTTCCCAGTGGGAGGAGAAGGCAAAGGATCTGGCTGGCCGCTTCATCAAGAACTTTGCAAAGTACGAGGGCAACGAGCACGGCAAGGCTCTGGTCTCTGCCGGCCCCCAGCTGTAAGCTGAACCTCGCCTGAATCATAAGCAAACCAAAGGACGGGTCCCCGTAAGGGAACCCGTCCTTTTTGGTTGCAATCCGTATGCTTTTTTGTTACTCTATCAAAAGAAGGGCACTGTGCTGCAGGCACAGGTGGTCAAGCTCCTCCGGCATCCGATGTCCGGGGGTGTTCAATTTTTTGTGATCCTCCGGACGGTACAAATGGTTACACAGGATACCCAAAGGAGGAGTCCATTATGGATGTTTTGAATATTGTTTTCAGTGCACTGAACCTTCTGGCTACAGTGATCGTTGGTGTCATTCAGGTGACCTGGATGATCTCGCGGGATGTCTTTCGGGGCAGCCCGCGCGCAAAACATTATTCCAAAAGCAAAAAAGATTGACCGCCTCTGTTCCCCAACCGAGCGGTCAATCTTTTTGACATAATGCCGGTAAGGAGCTGACCAATCTGCAGCCAGCGCCCTTCCTTTGCTTTTAGTATAGTGTCATCGTAACTTTTTGTCAAGATATTCTTGCAGGACGCCCGCTCATTCTCCTTCAAAAGCGTGGGTAAACGTTCCGTCGGTTGCGTTTTCCACACAGGTCTGCTATTCTGTGGAAAAGGATGTGATCTGTATGGACGCAAAAATGTTCGGGGCTTTTCTTGCCCAGGTGCGCAGGGCGCAGGGCCTGACCCAGGCCGAGCTGGCCGAACAGTTGCATGTGACCGACAAGGCCGTCAGCCGCTGGGAACGCGGCGTCGGTCTGCCGGACATCAATACGCTGGAACCTCTGGCCGACGCACTGGGCCTGTCTCTTGCGGACCTGATGCACTGCCACGACCCGGCACAGGAGCCGCCAACTGCGCCAGTCCCACTGGAAGATTTCTTTTCCATGCTGCGCCGCCGCCCTGTGGCGGACTGGCATTCTGTCCGCACTGCGCTGCTCCGGCTAAGTATCGCCCTGGCACTGTGGGGCATATTCGCCTGCCACGGAACACTTGCAGTTCACTGGCGTTCCCTCAGCGATGGTTCTTTACAAGCCGATGGCTGGATGTCCTCGTGGGTCGTTTTTCCGCTTCTGGCCGGAATGGAATTTCTCATGCTGGAACTCTGGAACAGCTTTGAACAGAGCGGTTTCTATCACCGTTACCTTGAAGCGTGCACCCTTCTGGATACACCGTTTTTACGCCTGACGCGGGTCATATTGGAACTGCTGTTTTTCTTCGGCTTTGGATTTTTGGTACCCTGCGCGGAAATAACCATCATGCTGTTCAACTGAGATAAAAACCAGCCCCGGAACGACCATCATCGTTCCGGGGCTGGTTGCTTTTTATCGTTTATTTTGCCGCTTCAAATTCGGCCTCGATGTCCGCACCGGGGGCCGGGGTGGCAAGGCTGACCACCACGCAGGCTGCCAGCGAGAACAGGAAAGCCGGCAGCAGCTCGTAGATGCCGAACACGCCGCCCAGCGGGCTGATGAGGTACTTCCACACAAAGACCATCAGGCCGCCGCAGAGCATCCCGGCCAGTGCACCCTGCCAGTTGCAGCGCTTCCAGAACAGGGCGCACAGCACCACCGCACCAAAGGCGCCGCCAAAACCGGCCCATGCAAAGCTGACGATGCCGAACACGCTGGAATCCGGGTCGCGGGCCAGCACCACGCCCACCACGCTGACGCAGATGATGGTAAGCCGGGCCGCAAACAGGCTCTGCTTTTCGGTGAGCTTCATATGGCCGAACTCCTGCAGGATATTCTGCGAGACACTGGACGCCGCTGCCAGCATCTGGCTGTCGGCGGTGGACATGGTGGCCGCCAGAATACCGGCCAGGATCAGGCCCGCCAGCACCGCCGCCAGCACACCGTGCTGTGCAATGAGGCTGGCAATGCGCACGATGAGGGTCTCGCTGGAAGAGCCGCTCAGGAATTCCAGCGCACCGGCTTTGGTCATGCCCAGACCCACCACGCCGATGACGATGGAGGCCGTCATGGCAATGACCACCCACACGCTGGCAATGCGGCGGCTGAGCACCAGCTTCTTTTCGTCCTCAATGGCCATGAACCGCAGCAGGATGTGGGGCATGCCAAAGTAGCCCAGGCCCCAGGCCATGGTGGACACGATATCCAGCAGGCTGTAGGAGGCGGCGGTCCCGGCGGCAGCGTCGTGGCTGGCCGCCATGGTCAGGTAGCCGGAAAGGCTGTGGGCGTTTTCCATCACGGCACCCCAGCCCCCGGCCACACCGATGCCGTAGGCCAGCACCGCCACCAGTGCGATGCTCATGACCACCGACTGGATGAGGTCGGTGGTGGTCACGGCCCGGAAGCCGCCCAGAATGGTGTACCCCACGATGACCAGTGCGGACACGATCATCGCGATCATGTAGTCCACGCCGAACAGGCTGTGGAACAGCTTGCCGCAGGCCGCAAAGCCGGAAGCCGTGTACGGGATAAAGAACACGATGATGATCACCGCGCCCAGCGCGTTGAGCAGGTTGCGCTGGTCATGGAACCGCAGCGACAGGAACTGCGGCACCGTGATGGCGTCCAGATTGGCCGAGTAGCGCCGCAGCCGCCGGGCCACGATGAGCCAGTTGAGCCAGGTGCCCACAGCCAGGCCGATGGCCGTCCAGCCCGGCGACGCAATGCCGGTGAGGTAGGCAAGGCCGGGCAGGCCCATCAGCAGCCAGCTGGACATATCGCTGGCTTCGGCGCTCATAGCAGTGACCAGCGGGCCCATCTTGCGGCCGCCGAGGTAAAAGTCGGTGCTGTCCTCGTTGGACTTGCTGTATACAAAGCCCACCAGCAGCATGCCCACCAGATAGATCACAATGGTGGCAATGATGCAGACATTTGTCATAAAGGTTCCCCCTCTCGTTTGGCTTTTCCCGCGCAGCGCGCGGGGAAAGGATGGTGTTATTTTATCACAGTAAAGTAGCAAGGTACAGCATTTTGCGCCTGCACGGCTGATTTTCGCGCTTTTGTGGGGATTTCCGGGCCGGAACGCCGCATTTTCTGCCACTTTGCCAATAGAATTTCTCCCCTATCCGCCTGTGCGGAGCGGCGCTTCTGCTGCTTTGCGCTGTCCTTTTAAAGCGGGCTGTGCTATAATCAGACCGGATTTCGGGATATTTATTACTACAGGGAGATGTTTTTATGCAGAATATTACCATTCGGAATGTATCTCTGGCCGATGCGCCCCGCATTCTGGAGATCTACGCCTGGTATGTGGAGCACACGGTCATCACCTTTGAATACGACGTACCCTCACTGGAGGAATTTGAAGGCCGCATGCGCCGCACCATGCAGAAATACCCCTACCTGGTCATCGAGTGGGACGGCCGGGTGGAGGGCTACGCCTACGCGGGGCCCTTTGTGGGCCGGGCCGCCTACGACTGGGCCTGTGAGCTGACCATCTACCTGGACCACGACGCCCGGAAACACGGCATGGGCCGTGCCCTGTACGAGGCACTGGCCGACCGGCTGCAGGCCATGGGCATCCTGAACCTGTATGCCTGCATCGGCTACCCGCAGGCGGAGGACGAATACCTGACCCGGAACAGCGCCCGGTTCCACGAGCATCTGGGCTTTGCACTGGTCGGCACCTTCCACAACTGCGGGTACAAGTTCGGCCGCTGGTACGACATGGTCTGGATGGAAAAGATCCTCGGGGAGCACCGCCCCGACCAGCCGCCCGTGCAGCCCTACATTTACTAAGCCCCACACGCAAACAGCCCCGGACTTTTCAACAAGTCCGGGGCCGTTTGTTTAGAATGAAGGAGAAAATCCGGGAATGTCAGATGGTTTTACACCGCCGGGCCGCCGCGCTCGGCGTCCAGTGCCGCGCGGAACTTCCGGTTGGAGACTGCGTTCTGCCCAAAGCCGATGAGTGCCCGCAGCAGGCCGATGATCCAGAAGCCCTTTGCTTCCATCACGATGCCGTCCACGGTCTCCTGCCCGACCATGCCGCCGGTCATCTGGGCCAGCGCACGGACAGGCATGTTGTACTGGAACAGCAGGTTCAGGTCCGGCGTGCCCTCGCGGGAGCTGCGCTTGAGCAGGGTGTGCAGCACAGCCCAGGCCAGCCAGCACAGTGGGCGGAACTGGACTGGCTGCTATACAATACGCCCTTGGAATATGCACAGCTTGTGCTGGGTGGAGAGATGGAGCACTATCGTTCCCTCGGCTGCGACCACGGCAGGCCAGAAGATTAAATCAAAAACAGCTGGATGCTTCATCTGAACGATGATACACCCAGTTGTTTCTTTCATTGGCACAGCCTCTCTAACAACGCCGTGCAGCCTGCCAGTACATCCCGCCATGTGTCCTCGAAATTTCCAGTAAACCACGGGTCGGCCACATCGTGCGGCGTACTGGTATACGACATCAGGAGGGAGACCTTGTGCAACGGGTCGTTCCCTACAAAACGAGCCATATCCCGCAGGTTGCTTCGATCCATTGCAACCAGATAATCATAGGTATCATAATCCTGCCGTGTCATCTGACGCGCCGTTTTGCCTGCACAGGAAATGGCATGGTCTGCCAATTTTTGCCGAGCGGGTGGATAGACCGGGTTGCCCACTTCTTCCGCACTGGTCGCAGCGGAGGCGATTTCAAATTTTTCTGCAATACCGGCTTTTTCCACAAGGTCTTTCATAACAAATTCCGCCATGGGACTACGGCAGATATTCCCCAGACAGATGAACAAGATTCGGGTCATTTTCTCTCAGCTCCTTTGGGCAACAGTATACCATTGTCGGGACAGTATTGGAATGGGCTTTTCCCTGCTCTGCCAGAACGTAACGAAAAGCATACCCTCCACCAACTGTGCAAAGACATCCGTCCAGCCCGCAGAATGCCAGCTTCTTTCGGAGATTGGAAACGGTATTGCCAACCACTTTTAAGGTATCGGCGCAATCCTTTCCCCATACAGCATCAAAAAGCTCTTTTTTAGAGAGCGTCGTTCCTTCGCAGACTGCCAGCACCCACAACAGGTCGGATTCAAGACGTGTCAACGAAATATTTCTGCCGTTGGCTGAAATTTCATGTCGGGTGTTGTCAATCACCAATCCCGGCAGTTCCAGTTTTTTCTTTGCGCAGAATGTGATCTGCTCCGCATCGATCTGCGCCTGTTGCAAAAGGCGCAGAATCGTTTGCTCCAGTACCGGGTCCGGGGTGTTCGCTCGTATCACAATCATGGAAGGCTCCTGTGTCACCGTTACTCTGCATCCATTTCGCGGATCAGATTGACCATTTCGATGGCGCTGACCGCGCAGTCATAGCCCTTGTTTCCGGCTTTCGTACCTGCCCGCTCGATTGCCTGCTCGATATTTTCAGTCGTCAGAACGCCAAATAAAACAGGAATACCGCTTTCCAGCGAAACTGCTGCGATGCCTTTTGAGACTTCGTTGCAGACGTAGTCGTAATGGCTGGTAGAGCCGCGAATCACTGCGCCAAGGCAAATCACAGCATCATACTTTCCGCTTTTTGCCATTTTGGAAGCAACCAGCGGAATTTCAAACGCTCCCGGCACCCATGCGACATAAACATCGTCCTCGCTCACATCGTGCCGGAGGAGTGCATCCATTGCCCCGCCAAGGAGCCTTGAGGTGATGAACTCGTTGAATCGTGCAGCAACGATACCGACCCGGATGTTTTGTGCAATCAGTTTTCCTTCAAATGATTTCATTGTAAAATCCCTCTTTTCCTTAATAACTCAGGATATGTCCCATTCTTGCCTGCTTGGTTTTCAGATAGAACAGGTCGTGCGCGGTCGCAGTCATCTGAATTGGGACACGTTCTGTAATCTCCAGACCGAACTCGGAAAGTTGGTATACCTTATCCGGATTATTGGTCAACAGGCGCAAACTATGTGCTCCCAGCTCCCGCAAAATCTGTGCTCCCATGTAATACTCCCGTTCATCCCCATGGAAACCAAGGGCGAGGTTGGCTTCCAGCGTATCCATGCCCTGTTCCTGCAACTCGTAGGCACGCAGCTTATTTATGAGACCGATACCGCGCCCTTCCTGCCGCATATAGAGCAGGATGCCACGCCCCTCCTTTTCAATTTGCGTCATCGCCGCAGCCAACTGCTGTCCGCAATCGCAGCGCAGCGAACCGAACGTATCACCCGTCAGACATTCCGAATGCACCCGACACAGGACATCCCGGCCATCACCGATTTCACCTTTTACCAATGCGATGTGATGTTCTCCGTTCAGGCGGCTCACAAAACCGTATGCGCGGAAGTCGCCGTATTTTGTCGGTAGATTTACGGCAGCCACCTGATCGACCAGCTTTTCGTGACACTTACGGTACTCTTGCAAAGCTTGGATGGTGATGAATTTGATTTGGAATCGTTCTGCCAGCTGTGCAAGTTCCTCCGTGCGCATCATAGTGCCATCGTCCCTCATGATCTCGCAGCAAAGCCCGCACTCTTTCAGCCCTGCCAGACGGCACAGGTCTACGGTGGCTTCTGTGTGGCCGTTCCGTTCCAGAACACCATTTTTCCTTGCTAAAAGTGGGAACATATGACCCGGTCGCCGGAAATCTTCTGCTTTTGCGTCTTCTGCTACACAGGCCAGCGCGGTAATAGAGCGTTCCGCAGCAGAAATGCCGGTCGTGGTTGAAATATGGTCGATGGACACGGTAAAGGCGGTTTCATGGTTGTCCGTGTTATGCCGAACCATCTGCGGAAACCTCAGCTTCTGCACAAAGGCTTCCGACATCGGCATACAGATCAGACCTTTGCCGTGGGTCGCCATGAAATTGACATTTTCTGTTGTCGCAAACTCAGCGGCACAGATAAAATCGCCCTCGTTTTCGCGTTCCGGGTCATCCGTCACCAAAATGATCTTGCCTTGTCTCAAATCTTCCAGAGCTTCAGGAATGGTATTGAATCTCATTGTTGTTTCTCCTTATTCAAATCCGTAGCGTATCAGCATTTCTTTCGTGACAGAGCTTTGCCGGTGTTCCTGCGGTATCGGCTGAAACAGCTTTTCGACATACTTGCCAAGGATGTCGGTCTCCAGATTTACCACATCGTTTTTGTGCCTTTGACACAGATTTGTACAGCTGACGGTGTGAGGGATGGTGGACACTGAAAACGCATCCGAACTGACTGCTGCCACTGTCAGGCTTATACCATCGACCGCGATGGAGCCTTTTTCCACGACATAGCGCAAAAGATTCGGTTCCGCATGGATGGTAAACCAGACCGCATTGTCGTCTTTTTCGATTCGCCGGATGCACCCGGTGCCATCCACATGACCCGCCACAATATGCCCGCCGAACCGTCCATCCGCAGCCATTGCCCGTTCCAGATTGACCCTGCTCCCGACCATAAGACCTGCAAGAGAGGAGCGGTTCAGGGTTTCATGCATAACATCGGCAGAAAAGCTGTCTGCAAAAAGCCGGGTAACGGTCAGGCAGATGCCATTCACTGCGATGCTGTCACCGATTTTTGTGTTTTCCAGAACGGTCCGTGCCTGAATGTTCAGCACTTCCGAATGCTGCCCATGCGTGATCTGCTTTACGGCTCCGACTTCTTCTATAATTCCAGTGAACATGGATACTCGACCTCGCTTTCAATCAGAATATCCTCGCCAAGATGGGTCAGGCTGCTGTTTTTCAGCCGGAATGCTGCACTCGGCACAGGAACTCCTGCACCTTCCACCGGTGTTTTTGCTTCCTGTCCGCCGAACAGCTTTGGGGCAATGTACGCCTGCACCTGTTGAACAACGCCGCTTTCCAGTGCTGCCCAGTTCAATGTCCCTCCGCCTTCCAGAAGAATGCTGTCGAGTTGTTCCTGACCAAGTTTTTCCATAAGTTGTACAAGGTCAATGTGACCGTTCCTTTTGTCCAGACAAATCACTCGGCACCCAGCCTGTCGATATATCGCCTGCCGTTTCGGGTCGGCGCAGCAGGTCGCAAGGATGGTCGGGATCTGTTTTGCTGTTGCGACCACCTGTGCTTGCAATGGTGTCCGCAGCTGAGTATCGCAGACGATGCGAACTGGGTTTTTTCCGTTCTCCATGTGGCAGGTCAATAAGGGATCATCGGCAAGAATGGTTCCGACACCGACCATGATTCCGCTGAAACGATGCCGCTGTTGTTGAACATACGCTCGGGCAGCTTCACTTGTAATCCATTTGGATGCGCCCGTAACTGTGGCAATTTTTCCGTCCATTGTCATGGCATACTTCATAGAAACAAACGGGCGTTTTGTCGTTATAAAATGGAAGAATATCCGATTGAGTGCGTCGCATTCTTCCCGCAAAACGCCTTCCGTCACCGCTACCCCCTGCACCCGCAAAGCAGCAATTCCTTTTCCCGACACCAGCGGGTTTGGGTCTGCCGACCCCACTACGACCCGGCTGATGCCCGCTTCCAGAATAGCATTCACACACGGCGGCTGTTTCCCAAAATGACAGCAGGGCTCCAGCGTCACATACATCGTTGCCCCTTCGGGGTCAACAGCGCAGGATGCTAACGCATTTCGCTCCGCATGGGGCTGGCCATACCGTTCATGCCATCCCTGCCCGATGATCTGACCATCTTTTACAATGACAGCACCCACCATCGGATTTGGGGATGTCCATCCGCATCCTTTTTTAGCCAGTTCTAAGGCAAGACGCATATACTCTGTATCGTTCATCTCTCTGCCTCCAAATAAAAAAGCCCCGAACCAGATTGTTCAGGGCAAGGCAAACAGGCGCAGTATCTCCTGCGCAAAAAGAAAGCTCTGAAATGCAAACGCATCTCAGAGCAGCTTCCATGAGTACAGAGATCTAGTGGTTTCTCTATGCTTTCCTATCTTCTTTCATCCAGACTGTACTGTCGGCTTCGGAGTTTCACCGAATCATGCCTTGCGGCTCGTGGGCTGTACCACCGGTAGGGAATCGCACCCTGCCCTGAAGATTCTTGATTCAATTTCTGGGAGCATTATAGCATGGTATATAACCGAATGCAAGCCCTTTTTGAAACCGGGACAAAACCGGGATGGAACAACATTTCGTAGAAGAACCTTGTCAAGAGGGCTGGCACCGTCCAGTTCTCTCTCTTTTTGCCAAAGTTTTCACCGTGTTTTCTTGCAAGCTGCCGAAAGTGACGTGTTCTCGAAAGTTCGCGTTCCACAGAAGAATGCAGGTCGTTTTTTCTAAAAAACAAACTTCCCCGAAGGAACCCTCTCAAGGGTCTTTCGGGGAAGCTGTTATAAAAAGAAGAATTATGAAGGATAGAAAATAGCGTAGGGTACAGCCTTTGGGCGGGGTCAGTTTGCCTTTTGTGCCTCGCCTTCCGGGAAGATGATCTTATTCACAAAGAAGAAGATCACCATGGAGATGCCGCCGTTGAGCACGGTGGTGCCGATGTTGTAGATGAAGTCCGGCACCAGCAGACCGGCCACTGCCACCCAGATGCAGTTGATGGAGTTGACGATGCAGGTGATGACACAGAACGCCAGCAGATACCAGCCGATCTGCTTGGCCAGATTGCCCTTGCTGCGGAACACGAAATTGCGCTGGATGGGGAAATTGATGCACTCGCCGATGACCATGGCGATCATGTAGGCGCAGAAGTAGGGCAGGCCGCCGTGAGCGGCATCATAGCCGAGGATGTTCCACTTGAAGGTCTCGTCGAAGAGGGTGATGTCGATGCCCGGCCAGCCGAAATCTACCACCGGCAGACTGGCAAAGGCCTTGGGCAGGAATTGCAGCAGCAGGTACTTGAACACGGTGATGAGGTTGGACACGATGACGAACAAGCCGCCCTCGCGCACCCACTTGGCAGCGGCCGGGTGCTTTGCCGCAAAATCGTTCCAGAAATTCATATCGTGATCTCCCTCTTATCTGGACTGCTCGTCCAGCTTTGCCTAATAGCGGCTGTTCGCCACATAATTCTGCAAAAGGCCCACCAGTGCCCGCAGGATGCCGACCACCCAGAAGCCCTTTGCCTCCAGCACAAGGCCGTCCACGGTCTCCTCGCCAATGATGCCACCGGTCATCTGTGCCAGACCCCGCAGGGGCATATTGTACTGGAACAGGATGTTCAGGTTAGGTTTGCCGTTCTTTTCGCCGGAGCGCAGCAGCATGGTCAGCACCCCGGCAATCAACCAGCACAGCGGGCTGCGGCTATGGTGCAGCTCGCCCAGGGTCATGGTGCGGTCGATGGCGGTTTTTTCCTTTGGAACGGAACGTCCCAAAAGGGCTTCAAACTCCGCATCCGGGATGTCGGTGATCTCGCCGGTCTGATAATGCGGCAGCGCCTTGCTTGCATAGGGGTCGGGTGCGCCGGTGCCCGGCAGGGCAAGCTCTGCGCGCAGGCGGATGTCCTGCACGCTGGCACCCACCAGCAGCTGATAGTTGCCGCCCTCCACCTCCCAGCAATCGGTGAGCACGTTCCAGTAGCGGAACGCCTTATCCACCTTGTCGGCTTCCAGAATGTCCTCGGCCTGCTGGGGGTCGTTGATGCGGCCCACGCCGATGGTCAGCATTCCGGTACCCTTGCGGATGCGGGCAGCATTGTCCACGTTGAAGCCCCGGGGCAGATCCAGCGGCGGCACCTCATACTTGCTGGCAGCGGTGACGATGTTGCCACGGGAAACATCCAGCACATCCACACCGGCATCCTTTGCCCAGTTGCAGAAGGTGATGGTATCCTCTACAGTCAGACCGGCCTCGCCAAAGCCATCGTCCTGTGCGTCGATACGCATGAACAGAGGCATCCCCTCCGGCATAGAGGCGCGGATGGCACGGATGCACTCCAGCGGGAAGCGGGCACGGTTTTCCAGACTGCCGCCGTACGCATCGGTGCGGTGGTTCAGACCATCCGACAGGAAAGAGTGGGGCAGATAGTTGTGGGCACAGTGGAACTCGATGCAGTCGAACCCGGCAGCTACTGCCCGGGCAGCGGCCTTGCCGTAGCAATCTACCACTTCTGCGATCATTTCCTTGCTGATACCGGGAACGGTGAAACCAGGTGCCAGCTCGGTATCACTGGAAAGCAGGATCATGGCCGTCTGATCCATGCTCACAGCCAGACCGCCCTGCCACAGCTGGATACCGGCCTTTCCGCCCTCGGCGTGGATGGCATCGGTCAGCTCCTTCAGCTTGGGGATGTACTTGTCCTCTGCAATGGAAAGGAACATCTTGGGTGCGCTGAGGGCGTGGACGGAGGAGACCTCCACGATATTCAGAGCGCTGCCGCCCCGTGCACGGGCGACATGGTATGCAATGTGCTTTTCGTTTACAAAACGATCCTCGGTAAAGCGAGTGCCCATAGCAGGCATGATGATGCGGTTACGCAGAGTCATATCCTTGATGGTGATGGGCGTGAACAGCTTGTCGAACATAAGCAGCCTCCTTTTGAATCAGTGCTTTCGGTGACTTCAGGATATCATGCACCGGCAGGAGCTGTATACTAAAATTGAGAAACATTTATCAAATTTTGGAAGAAGGATCTCGATCGCTCATTCACATCCTTCAATCGTCAAAAAAAACCGGGCGATCCAAAAATAAACGCCGGATATCACCCGTTCAAAAACGGTGATGTCCGGCATTTTGTTTTCCGAAGAACGCAAAAAATCCGAACCCTTCTCCTATCGGAAAAAAGTTCGGATTTTGTTGTTGTGGTGCACCTCCAGGGACTCGAACCCTGGGCCCACTGATTAAGAGAGCAAGCCGCCGGTTCGTCTCAATTTATGGAAGTTTCGAGTCATCGTTATTTTTAATCCAAGCAACGTAATTTTTTACCCGGTAATTTCTGCATCCTTTGTCGGATTTTGCAGCGAAAAGCACCCTTTGCACGTTTTGAAACCGTGCAAAATCCGTGCAGAAACCGTGCACTTACTCTCTGACAAACAAAATCGACCTATCCCCCATCGACTTGACGGCATTGGTTTGAGTGGCCGCACACCAAAAATCAAGTCTAGGAGGACACTACTATGATGAAACTACTTTCCTGCCGCTACAATATGGACACCAACCGGGTGGAAGCCCGGTTTGAGGATGGCACTGTCCTTTCCCTTGACTGCATCGCCATTGAGGACGAGTACGGCAACACCCCGGCACAGCGAGCAGAACTGGACTGGCTGCTCTACAATAAGCCCTTGGAGTACGCACAGCTTGTACTGGGTGGAGGGTTGGAGCATTATCTCTCGCTCGGCTGCGAACATGGCAGATTAGAAGATTGACCTTTAATTAGAATATTCTAAACAGCCCCCTACTTGCAGTCGTTGCAAATAGGGGGCTGTTGATTATTAGCTACACACTCTAACCACGTTTTTTCTTTTCAACAAGCATTCCGATAATAAACGAAAGTAAGAAAACGAGCAGCCAAATCAAAACTCCATAGTGTGTCTTGAGCTGCCATACTTTT
>ERZ791809.1455-NODE-1455-length-12588-cov-4.285167_pt1 | contig 12588 bp, 9 predicted proteins | sample MGYA00509946_ERZ791809 | MGnify/ENA primary metagenome ERZ791809 (study PRJEB30046, sample SAMN00791993) | human gut metagenome | study: EMG produced TPA metagenomics assembly of the A metagenome-wide association study of gut microbiota in type 2...
TGCTCTTCCGATCTCATCGTTAACTCCGTCACCGGTCATGGCAACAGTCTTTCCCTGATCTTTCAATGCTTGAACAAACTGACGCTTCTGCCCCGGTGTCACACGCCCAAATACCGTATATTTTGCAATCGCATTTGCAATATCCTCATCTGTCTGAAGTGTCGTCGCATCAACATATTCCTCTGCATTTACAATACCAGCTTCTTTCGCGACCTCTGATACAGTCAGCGGATTATCACCGGAAATAACTTTGACTTCCACGCCCTGCTCTGCAAAGTAAGCAAATGTCTCCGGTGCTTCTTTACGGATTGGATTTGCCAGAAGGACATATGCCATCGGCAGAACCTTTCCTGTCAATTTTCCGCCATCTAATGCTGCATCATAAGAGCCAAATACAAGTACACGATACCCTTTTCTTGCATACTCGCTGATATCCGGTTTGTAAGTATCATAATCCTCGCGGAGCACGAACTCCGGAGCTCCGATTACATAAGACTTCTCCCCGAACATGACTCCACTGTATTTTGTCACAGAAGTAAATGGAACAACCTTAGAAGCAGACTGTCCCGTCTTCTTTTTAAAATAATCCTTCAACGCCTCCATGGTACTGTTATCGCTGCTCATGGCTCCCACAAAATCAGACAGAAGACCATTTAATTCCGGCATCTTCTCTTCGTCATATTCCTTTGTCGGGATCATGTCTTTGACACTCATAGAATTCTCAGTGATTGTTCCAGTTTTATCCACACAAAGCACATTGACGCGAGCCAGCGTCTCAATACTCTTCATATCGTGAAGCAGAACTTTCTTATGAGCCAGTCTCATAGAACTGACAGCCAACGCCACACTTGCCAGCAGATACAGGCCTTCCGGAATCATACCAAGAACTGCTGCCACCATGGAAACAATACTGTTTCGGAAGCTCTGATCATTGAAGAAAAATCCTTGCACAAACAACGTAATACCAATCGGGATCAATGCAATACCGACAAATTTTACCAGTTTGTCCAGTGAGCGGATCATTTCCGACTGCTCGCCTTTCTTCATAGCCTTCGCTTCCAAGGTCAGCTTGGAAATATAAGAATCCACTCCGACTTTATCAAGGCGGGCACGGCACTCTCCTGCCACAACAAAATTTCCGGACATAAGCTCCGCTCCCGGCGCTTTCGTAATCTCATCCGATTCACCCGTCAACAAAGATTCATTGACCCGCACTTCGCCAGATACTACAATTGCATCCGCACAAATCTGATTTCCCGCTTTGAATATTACAATATCATCCAGTACCAGTTCTTCTGAATCCACTAACGACTTTTTCCCATCACGCACAACACTGGCATGCGGTGCATTTAACATATTCAGCTTTTCCAATACATTTTTCGCACGAATCTCCTGCACGATACCAATTAATGTATTAAAAATAATGACTGGAAGAAATGTCAGATCACGAAATGAACCGACAAGACATAACAAAATTGCCAATACAAGAAAAATTAAGTTAAAGTAAGTACAGACATTTTCCCGGATAATTTCTTTCGTGGTCTGTGCCGGTGGTGCGACTGACACATTGCGCCAACCATCATCACGGTGCTGCTCCACCTGAGCCGCCGAAAGTCCCGCTTCCGGATCCGGGTTATATCTCGGTGTCTCCCGGCGCTCTATCTCATAATCCTGCGGTTCTTCCAGAACCTCATGCTTTTTACGCAATGCCATAAATATTCCTCCTGTGTATCTGAAGCTTCAAGATATCTGCCTGTCATTTTCTGGCAAATTCTGAAATCTATCATACAATATGAAAATTTTTCCTCTATGGTATTTATTATACATCGAAACCCTTTCCCAGACTATGAATTCTTTGTTAAAAAATTCTAAGAATTCCTTAAGAAAAGGGCACCCCTGATTACAGTTGGGGACACCCTTAATCGCTGATAGGGACGTAGTATTTTGGCATTTTACTACGCCCCCATCAAATTCATTATTGTCTTCGTTTTATTACTTTCAGTCTTGTGAATTCTTCTCTATCTTTTTCTTCCAGCGCGTTGTTGATGTTGTAGACCAGATTCGTGTACATCGGTATGGTGATGTTCTTCAGAGCATTGGCACGTTTCTGTGTCTTTTTGATGTTCGTTGCCAGACGATATGCTGAGTTCTCGACTTCAGCCAACTTGATGGTCAGATTCTTTACCTTTCGGAATGCCTCCCTGGCGATATCCAGCGATTCTCCTGTATCTCCGAGTGAGTAGGTCAGGTCATTCTGCTTTTCATCATATTTGATATGTGGAATCTCTGTTCCCATAATACTTCTGGTCTGTATACGAATGGAATCTTCAATTGGTACAGTGAACGCAAATTCCTGTACCCTGCTGATTCCCATCTCAATATTAGCGCGCTGCAGGCACGCATATGCCTGGGTAAATGTGGAATCTATCTCTTCCTGGATGCCTTTTGCCTCATCGATAAGTCCCATCAGTTCTTTAAGAAGTATATTTCGTTTTTTGTCCATCAGTTCATAGCCCTGATTGGCAAGTGCCAGCGAGTTTTTGGCAAGCATCAGATTTCCCTTGGTCGGAAACTCTCTTGGATCCATAGACTCCCTCCTTTCCCATTTTTGCAATATAGCAATTATAATGCAAGAATTCTGGCATATTTTCCAGATTCCTGCACTTCTAAATCATTTTTACGCTTCATTCTTCTTCGGATAATAGAAATCAATGAGTTTTGTATCGATTCGATCCAGTTCTTCTCTTGGAAGCAGTGCTAACAGTTCCCAGCCAAGATCCAGCGTCTCTTGAATGGTACGGTTCTCTGTTGTTTCTTGACCAATATAACGCTGTTCGAATTCGCGTCCGAACTCCAGATATTTCTTATCCAGTGGTGACAATTCATCTTCACCGATAACGGAGGCCAGGTTTCTTGCCTCTCCTACTTTTGCGTAGGAAGCAAATAACTGGTTCGCCAGCGCCTGGTGATCGTCTCGCGTATAGCCTTCTCCGATTCCGTCTTTCATCAGACGTGACAGTGACGGCAATACATTAATTGGCGGATAAACTGACTGTCCATAAAGATTGCGGTCCAGTACAATCTGACCTTCCGTAATATATCCGGTCAGGTCAGGAATCGGGTGCGTGATATCGTCATTCGGCATGGTCAGGATCGGAAGCTGTGTCACCGAGCCGCTTGCCCCTTCCACAATTCCGGCACGCTCATAAATTGTTGCCAGTTCACTGTAAAGATAACCTGGATATCCTTTTCGTGACGGAATTTCTCCTCTTGAAGAGGATACCTCACGAAGTGCCTCTGCAAAAGAAGTCATGTCTGTCAAGATTACAAGAATATGCATGTTACACTCAAACGCCAGATATTCTGCCACAGTCAGTGCTACCTTTGGTGTGATCAGACGCTCTACGACCGGATCATTTGCCAGGTTCAGGAACATACACACATGGTCGGATACTCCGTTCTCATCAAATGTCTTGCGGAAGAAATCTGCCACGTCATGCTTAACTCCCATAGCTCCAAACACAATTGCGAAATCTTCATCAGAATCACCGCCCAGAGAGGCCTGTTTTACAATCTGCGCTGCTAACTGGTCATGTGGAAGTCCGTTTCCTGAGAAAATTGGAAGCTTTTGTCCACGGATCAGTGTTGTCAGACCATCAATGGCTGAAATTCCTGTCTGGATATAGTTTCTTGGATACTCACGTCTGACCGGATTAAGCGGAAGTCCGTTGACATCACGTTTATCCTCGGAAATGAGTGGTCCCATATCATCGATCGGCTGTCCGATTCCGTTAAAGGTTCTTCCAAGCATTTCCGGTGATACAGTAACCTCCATCGGACGTCCCATCAATCTCGTATGTGTATTGTCCAGGGACATATTCTCGGTTCCTTCAAATACCTGAATGATTGCTTTGTCCTCATTCAGTTCCACAATACGTCCCATTTTCTTTGTTTTATGATCGACTACAAATTCCACGATTTCATCATAGAATGCGTCCTGAACTCCTTCTAGCACAACCAGAGGGCCTTCAACGCTGCTTAGTCCCAGATATTCTATTGCCATGATCTTGACCTCCTTCTATGCATTTTTCTCAATCACTGTATCGTAGAAACGGTCGATATCTACTTTGTACATATCTAATAATTGTAACTCGCCATTTGGCACATCGTATTTGATAGCGATAACTTTCTCAAAGATACCCTCTGCCTTCAAAACAGACATCGGCATACCTCTTGCCACCAGTTCTCTGCATTTCTTATAGAGATACAGAATAATATCCATCATACCGAACTGCTTCTTTAGAGATACACACGTATCGTCTTTGTGAAATGCGTTCTGCTGCAGGAATCCAAGGCGAATCACGCGGGCAATCTCCAATGTCAGCTTCTGATCATCCGGAAGTACATCACTACCGATCAGTTTTACAATCTCCATGAGACTGTTCTCCTGGTTCAGAATATTCATCAGACGGTTCCGATAGTCCACAAACTTTGGAGATACATTATCAGCATACCATGCACTTAAATCTGGTAAGTACTCGCTGTAACTGGTCAGCCAGTGGATTGCCGGGTAATGTCTTGCATATGCCAGAGACTTATCCAGTCCCCAGAAGCAACGGATAAATCGCTTCGTATTCTGTGTGACCGGCTCGGAGAAGTCTCCTCCCTGCGGAGATACTGCTCCAATGATTGTAACAGAACCTACAGCTCCATTTAATGTCTGCATCATACCGGCACGCTCATAGAATGCAGAAAGTCTGGATGCCAGATAAGCCGGGAATCCTTCCTCTGCCGGCATCTCTTCCAGACGTCCGGACAGCTCACGAAGAGCCTCTGCCCAGCGGGATGTAGAATCCGCCATAATTGCGACATCATATCCCATGTCACGATAATACTCAGCCAGTGTAAGTCCTGTGTAAATAGATGCCTCACGGGCAGCTACCGGCATGTTGGATGTGTTGGCAATCAGAGTCGTTCTGTCCATCAGCGGATTCCCCGTTCTTGGATCCACCAGTTCTGAGAACTCCTCCAGAACCTGTGTCATCTCATTTCCGCGCTCTCCGCATCCGATATATACAATAATGTCCGCATCGGACCATTTTGCGATCTGATGCTGGCTCATCGTCTTTCCTGTTCCGAATCCTCCCGGAATTGCGGCTGTTCCGCCTTTCGCCAGAGGGAACATAGTATCCATGACACGCTGTCCCGTCACAAGCGGAACTCTTGCAGAATAACGGTGATGCACCGGCCTTGGCACACGGATCGGCCATTTCTGCATCATGGAGAGTTCTTTTCTCTCCCCTTCTGTTGTCTCGATCACAACAAGTGTATCATTGATATGATACTGTCCGTCAGGTACGACACTGACCACGATTCCTTCCACGTCCGGCGGAACCATACATTTGTGCACGATCGCATGCGTCTCCGGAACTTCTGCAATGATTGCCCCTCCCTGGAGTGCGTCACCTTCTGCAACCGTCATGTGTGTATCCCACAACTTATCAAGATCCAGAGAATCTACACTGACACCTCTTGTAATAAATGCGCCATTACTTGCCTGTGCAATCTTTTCCAGCGGACGTTCAATTCCGTCGAAAATATTATTGATAATTCCAGGTGCGAGGATAACAGATACTGCATCTCCGGTACCCTCCACAATCTCTCCCGGCTTCAGACCGGAAGTCTCCTCATAGACCTGAATCGTTGTCCTGTCCTTGTCCAGAGAAATAACCTCTCCTACCAGACGTTCTTCTCCTACATAGACCATCTCGGACATCTTAAATCCGGTCCTGCCTTTCAGATAAATGACAGGGCCGTTAATTCCATATATTTTTCCAGTATGTTTAGCGTCCACTGCCCATACCTCCTCCAAATGCGAACTTCTGATATTCTCTCTCCAGCGCGCCCTTAAATGCATAATCTACCAGAATATTTCTCTCTGGAATGACTGCACGGATTCCACCGATAAAGTCTTCTTTGCTGATACTCAGTGTAAATCCTGTCTTCTCCTCCAGATACGCTTTCTTATCTGCGTCTGTCGGATTAACATAAATCGTCATCTCGCCGCGGTCAGAATATGCTACCGCTTTTTCAATATATTTTACCAGAAGATCCTGATATTTTTCCGTCTTCATATATGCAGACAGTTTTTCTTCGACTTCTTTAAAAAGCTGCTTTTTCAAACGCTTCTGGGCAGCTCCAAGCTCTCGCTTAAGTTCCAGCGCAGCCTTTGAATTCGCCATACCAAGCTGCTGCTTCACGCTGGTCTTTTCAGCCTTGATTCTTGTGTCTGCCTGTATCAGTGCCTCTGCTTTATGTTGCTCAAAGACATGGGTAAGCGCCTTCTTATGCTGTTCCACAATCGCATTCCCTTTGCTTCTTGCCTCCTGCATTGCAGATTCCTGCAGTCTTGTTATCTTCTCATCTACTGTCACACAATCACCTGCTTCCTATAGTTTTAATCCTATAGCCTCATTCACATACGATGTGATAAAGTCTTTTTTACGTCCGGTTCCGTGTCTGTCCGGAATCTCGATCAAAAGCGGCATGGTCCGCTGTAACTTAATCTCGTTGATAAGATCCGGGAACTCCCGTCCGAACCGCTCAGTCAGCAGAATGACACCAACTTCTTTGTCATTCATGGCATTTTCTAATTCTTCACGCAGTTCGTTTCTTTCATGTACAACGACTCCATCTACGCCCGCCAGTCTCAGTCCCGTCAGAGTATCGACATTATCACTGATCAGATACATTTTCATCTTATAATTTACCGAGGATCATGAAGGAGATGATCAGTCCATACAGACACACACCTTCTGCCAGTCCTACGAAGATCAGTGACTTACCAAGTGCGCTGGAGTCCTCGCTGATTGCTCCAAGAGCGGCACTTGCTGCACTTGCTACGGCAATACCGCCACCGACACAGGAAAGACCGGTTGACAGTTCGGCTGCGATATAACCAAATCCAGTTGCATTTGAAGCGGCTGCTGTTGTCTCTGCAGCGTATACCGGATCTCCGGAAAATAACATGATCGCTGCGATGGCAAATGCTCCAAAATAAAAGACAACATTTGCTCCAAGTGCACGTTTGTAACGTTTCTTACTTCTCTCTCCCTTAAGGAAATATCCAAATGGTACGATAATTCCAAGTACCAGTGCTGCCACCAGTAATAATTTTACAGTTAATGTCATGACTTCTTCCTCCTACTCGCTCTGTTTATGAAATGGTTTGAATTCTCTTCCTGTTCCTTTATAAAAACGGCTGAACATCTCGTAATATTCCAGACGCAGGACCTGGATACCAACTACCAGTCCTTCCAGTCCACAGACTATGATATTACCGATGACAAATATGATCCAGTTCGTGCTTCCCGCACTCGCTCCGGAGAGCATCAGTACAACTTCCATCATTGCCGCATGGCTCACTGCAAATGCTCCGATACGCACATAAGAAATGGTATTGGAGAAGTAGCTTAACATGGTCTCGAACAATTCAAAAAATGCCTGTACAAAGAACATGACCTTGCCGCCTTCCATTTTCTTATGACGTTTCTCTACCAGATTTCCAAGTGGCTCTTTAAATACAAAGAGGAGCACCGGAATTCCAAGGAAAATCACAAGCATTACATTTCCCGGAGTCTTGTGTCCGGTCATATAAAGTACTACTGTCAGTACCAGGAATCCATAAAATACAAGTCCTGCCACACCATTGGTGGAGAATAACATATTTTCCTTATCGTGGGCTTTCGCCGAATTGATAATATTGAAGATCATCACCAGAATATTCAGTGCCATACCAAATGCAATGGCAACGACGAATACGGTGTTAAGCTGCCCGATAAACGGCAGATTCGTCATTGCCGATACAGGCCTTAACCAGCGGGCTTCAATAATATCTTCAAATCCAAATACGCTTCCGAACATAAATCCGAAGAACATGGAAAAAATACCTGCAATGGAAATAATTCCTGCCAGATTGATCTTCTTTGTCAGATACAGGATTCCGCCAATTGCAAAGAGGCAGAAGCCCTGGCCAAGATCTCCGAACATGGCTCCGAATATAAATGTATAGGTCAGTGCCACGAACATGGTCGGGTCCATCTCATCGTGAGCCGGAAGTCCGTACATCTTGATAAACATTTCAAATGGTTTAAATACCTTCGGGTTCTCAAGCTTTGTCGGGGGATCACCAAAATACTGGTCACGCTCATCTTCGACCATGATACTGATCTTATCGTCATCCTGGGTCTCAGCAAGAAGCGCATCTACATCCTTTTCACTCATCCAGCCACATAAGATATAGAACTCATCCCTCTCATCCTCACTGGTCACTCTCGCCGCAAGTTTACGGATATCAAAGTTGTCCGCAAGCTCCTGCAGTCTCTTTCTCGCTCCCAGAAGCTTGGCTGCATTACGTTTCATAAGTGCTGTAATCTTATCCTCATCTGCGTCAATATCTTTTTGCACTGCTTCAATATCCTGATCCAGCTTCTCACACGCTTCTTTAGGAGTTCCGATGTAAGCATCTGTCACGTCAATTCTCTCAAAGTGCAGTGCCCGGAATGTGTTATCCACTTTCGCAATATCCGCATTTGCCGCTATGTAACAGCCATAGACAAAACCTTTGTCTTTTCCAGCCTCCAGAAATATGGCATTCAGACTGTCGGCCAGATATTTTTCAAGACGTCTGTAATAGTCTAGCGAAATGCGTCCGAACCGTACCTGCATGTACTGATACTGCAATGCTTTATGAACATCCACTTTCAACGTAGAAAATGGTTTCAGGACATTTTCCTTTCCAAGCAATTCTTCCTTCTTGAGCTTCAGCCTTTCTCTGTCTTCCACAAGTTCCAGATAATCATGATTCAGATCCCGGATCAGCGCCAGCATATCATCCTTTGATCCTGACAGATCTGCCCGAATTTCCCTGTCCTCCGGCAGAAGCTGTGCGAACTGCTCTGCCTTTGCAAGCGGATCTCTGTACGGGTTCACTTCCACGAACGGCATGATATTTTCCGTCGTCTTAAGTTCTGTCACCGCATTTTCAATCTGCATCTCATATTTTGACAGATATTTCTCGCATACCCGGTCGATGTCATCTCTCGGACCGCTGATATTTAAGAATCTCATTTTTACAATCACTTGCTCTCACCTCCCAAGTATGTCAATATCTCCTGTCTGGTCAGTCCATAACGGATACACTCTAACGCTGTCGTCAGCTTGTCGATTTCCTGCTCCTTCAAGAATAAAAATGCGTGCATCGTTGCATCGGAATAAGGATCCTTCTGCCTGTCAGATATATAGAGATCCCGTAAAATATCTTTGATACTCTTTTCTATGGACTGCCCCTCTTTCATGTGGACATGTGTTCCATAGTAAGTATTCTCAATCTGCTTTTTCATCTCTTCCGCATTCGGTGCTTCCACGATTGCCTTAAATTCTTCCGTACTTAAATGAAAATGATATGGAAGCGTCAGTGCATAGATTTCTGCCGGAAGCATACGATAATACTGCTTCGCACGGTACACCCATTGAATGTTCATGAGATCCATCTTGATTCCCACATCTCTTGAAAAACGCTCTCTGGATTTTCCGGAGAATACCTTTCTTCCCCGCCTCCAGTAATTAGTAAAATAGTAAAGCTCCAGTGCCTGATCGTAGTCAAATAATGTCGCTGCCCCGGAATCCCGAATTGGTTTTAATGCTTCATAATACTCACTGCCCCGTAAGTTATCCACAAGTTCGTCGATATTTGTGGAAGTTATCAACTTATCAATAGAAAGTTTTGAGTATTTATCAAAAAATTCCTTCTTATAATCCAGGTCATAAGGCTTGTCATAATGGTTAAATACGATTCTCAGGCAATAGTTGATCACACTGACTTCATACTTCTTCCAGTAAATCTTCAGAAATTTCTTCTGGTCGATTCCCGCAAACCGGAAGATTCTTGTGTAATCATTATACAGAGACTGATACAACATCTTCTCAATATCACCTCGATGAAGATGCGCCAGTTCCAACTGATCCATATAGACTGCGTAGGCCGGTTTCGTCTTCAGAAATTCCACCACCTGCACAACATCCGTAAAACCGGAAATAGTCTCATAGTCAGCCTGTGTAAGAAGCTTTGCCTGCATTGCGCGGATCTTCGTCGTAAGTCCGCTGTATGCCATCACATTGCCCATTGTTCTCTTCCTCGCTATATTTTTTTTGAAATGTCTGAAATTCTGATACCTGTGGTTTACTCCTCGCTTCACGCTCCCACTGGCATCTTATATTACACTTCTATTATATGACGCAAAATACCTTCTGCATAAACTGCATGAGCCGTCTCATATTCCTTTTCCAATGTCTGAACTGCCTCGTGATTCTTCTCACGCTGACTCTTCAGGAGTTCATCGACCTGCCGCTTTCCATCTTCCCGGATTCTGGTAAGTTCTGCCTGCGTCTTCTCATCCAGTTCTTTATCAAACTGATCTCTCTGCGCCTGAATCTCCTGCTCAACCTGACTCTTATCTTCTTCTGCCTTCGCCACAATACTGCGCGCAGTGTTCTCAATATCATCCAGTCTTTCAATCACAGATTTCATAAGCCGCCCCCTTCTTGTTATCTGTCTGACCAAAGCCACATATCATCACAGAACTCTCTAAAAAACTCGCACTTTTTTAATGATTTCTCAAAAAATATACTGAAATTCTAACAGTTTTCTATAATACGAAATATTTTAGAAAATAGCCCTAAATCAGAACGTTTATACTTAACTATAGTCTCTAAATTGCACAATTGTCAAGTAAGTTGTGCCGATTTTTGTGTAATTTTTATACATATCCACCAAAGCGTATGGATATTTCATTAGTAAAAATCACAAGACTATTTTTGTATATACTAAGCGGTTCGATTCATGTTGTATAACCGCAAGATACTCACCTCTGCAATCCTGCCGGAGGCTATATTAACTGTGCTCGCCAGTTCTTCCTGTCCCAAAATTATTTACACAATTTTCTCACTTCTTCCACTGTCTTCTGTGCAATTGACGCAATCTGTTCTTCCGAAACCCCTGCCTTCCACATGGAACGAATCATTTCACTCTTACCTTCTTCTCTTCCAATCCGTTCGCCTTCTTCTCTTCCAATCCGTTCACCTTCTTCTCTTCCAATCCGTTCGCCTTCTTCTCTTCCAATCCTGGTCGCATAATGGAGCTGTGCATACTTATCCCTTTTATACTTCAATCTCGTCTCATACTCCAGACGTTTCTTCTCGTCCGCACTGAGTCTGTCCAGTTCTTCATACGCTTCTCCAAAATACTCGTCCTGCTTTGCCATCTCTTTTAACTCCTTCCGGCTCTTGGCATTGAGAAATCGCATCCACCTTATAATTCCTTCTTCGTTCTGATCTTCCGGTGGTAACTTCCCCAATTCCAACACATGAATCTCCATGATATCTGTATAAATCTCTCCCGTTTTTGTATCGCAAAATGTAATTTTTCGATAGTACCTGTTATCCTCCGGGAAATGTACAAAATCCAGAATACTGACATGAATGCATTTCTGAATTTTGTCATAATCATCACCTTTATGAATCTGATCTGTGACCATCTTGCTTAAATAAAACACAATCCGTTTTTTCCAAAAATCAAATTCTGCCACCTGCATCTCAAAGTCTATCTGCGTGCCATCATGCATTTCAACTCGAACATCCAAAATTCCATATTTATCGTCTTCGTACTCTTTTCTGAGTATGGTCGGCAACAGTCTGGTCTCCTTGATTTCTTCTGGTCTTACTCCCAACAATGCTGCAATAATTCCTTTTCGCACCTTTTCATTTCTCATCAGTTCTTTGAAACAAAAATCTACGGTCGGAAGCATGATAAACTCGTCATCTGTACGGTTCTTTTGTACTTTAATTCCTGTTCTTTTTGACATATACTCTCCTCTCCGACAACTGTCTACAGTCTGAGAAAAGATTATCTATAGATATTTTACCATATATTAATAGTATATTCCAGTTGGAAATGCTAATCTTCAAATAACATCCTGTGCCGCACCAGGTTCCCTTCCCAGCCTATATTCACTTGTCACACGTTCATCACTTTGGAATAACACCCGATACTCTGAGCCTCCGAAATGAATGAAATTAAATAGATACCTTTTGCAGATAACAAGAAGCGCCATCTGCGTGGATTTAGAATATCATAAATATGAATCAAATACAATAGTTAATTTAAAGAAGCTCTACGGCTCCTGACCTGATTTATATACTCTCTCGTATTCCACCACTCTATGCCGACCAGACACTTTCTCCTACCAATCCCCCGCTCTCCTTCCGCCTTCCAATAACTTCGCACATAATAAAATCCAGCTGCTGATGTCACGATAATTGATTTTATTTTCCAGATTTTCTTACGCCTAACTTAGTCTGTATAGTGCACTGTCTGAGCCGATTTATCGGCGAGTTTGCACTGTCAGACTAAAATAGGTGGCGTATGAAAATCAGAAAACAAATCATATCTTGACATTAGTAGCTGGATTAATTATGTTATGTTAAGTTATTTCATTTACTGAGTTCTCAGCTCTGCTCCCATCTTCTTCT
>ERZ791809.1460-NODE-1460-length-12558-cov-3.254819_pt1 | contig 12558 bp, 10 predicted proteins | sample MGYA00509946_ERZ791809 | MGnify/ENA primary metagenome ERZ791809 (study PRJEB30046, sample SAMN00791993) | human gut metagenome | study: EMG produced TPA metagenomics assembly of the A metagenome-wide association study of gut microbiota in type 2...
ATTTTCGCAGAACTAGATATTCTGCGAAAATCGCAAACATGAAAGGGAGAACGCCTGTATGTGGTACGTGGTGCAGACACCTGTGGGACGCGAGGCAGAAGCGGCGGAAAAACTGAATCATTTTTATCGGGATAAGGCTGAAAAGCCTTGTTTTGTGCTGTCCAAAGAACGGACCTGGCGGATGGGCGGTGTCTATTATGTAGATACGGAAGTCATGTTTCCGGGCTATGTGTTTGTGGACACGGCGGATGAGCCGGTTTTGGAAGACGGAGTGAAATGTCTGGCGGGGCTGGTTCGATTTCTGAATGCTGGTTCGGAAGCACATCCATATGGAACGGCAGTCCCCCTGAAAAAAGAGGAAGAGAAATTTCTGAAAGAACTTCTTCGGGAGGATTCTTCCCACACCGTCCGGCGGTTTCTGGTGCGGGCAAATGACGCGGGGGAGATCGAATGGGCGGAAGGGGTGCTTGGTGAGATGCTGCCAAAGATCATCCGGAAGCGGCTGCGGAAACGAATCGTGACGATTCAGGCAGAACTGCTGAACGAAGCACGACAGGTAGAGCTGGCAATCCGGATGGAAGATGATCCGGAGGCAGTTTTCCCAAAGAAAGGACCCCTGAACCCTAAAAATCTTTCAGGAGATTTCCAGGAAAACGATTTTAGCCGGGTATCGGTCTCTGGAAAGAACCCATCAAAAAAGATAACAAGATTACATGGAGCGGAGAACGATGGAACAAAGCTGGCAGCAGAATAATGAGTATGAGTGTATGAAATATTCGGTTCTGATGCCGGTATATCACAAAGAAAATCCAGCGTATTTCTATCAGGCGGCAGCCAGCATGATGAATCAGACGATTCCTCCAGATGAATTTGTCCTGGTATGCGATGGACCCTTGACACCAGTGTTGGATGAAACGATCCAGACGATTGACCGGGAATGGCCGGGAGTTCTGCAGGTGCTTCGCCTTCCTGTATGCGGCGGAATCGCACGGGCGCTGGCAGCAGGTGTAGAAGCGTGCCGAAATGAATGGATCGCCCGCATGGACAGTGATGATATTGCCTGTCCGGCTCGCTGTGAAAAGCAGCTGAAGCGATATGCAGAAGAAGCAGCGGGCAAATTGCTGGGAAAGAAAGCAGAACAGGGGAAACTCGGACTTCTGAGCGGAAAAATTGCAGAATTTGTCGCAGCAGAAGTGCCAGAACAGGAAAATGTAGATAACCTAAATGCGCCAGATAGAGGTGAAATTGGAAGTGGGATGAATGGAAAATTGTTTCCGCCGGGCAGAATCACTGGAATTCGGTCACTTCCCTGCCAATATAAAGAAATTTTAACGTTTGCCAGAAAGCGCAATCCGATGAACCATATGGCCGTCATGATGCGGCGTTCAGCTGTGCTGGCGGTGGGAAACTATCATCCGGTTCCGGGGGCGGAGGACTATGAATTGTGGGTCCGTCTTTTGCAGGCAGGATATAAAGCAGAAAATCTTTCGGATATTCTGGTGTATGCGAGAACGGACAATGGGATGATCAAACGCCGCGGCGGTCTGTCCTATGCCAGGGCCGCTCTGAATCTGCAGAAAACGTTTTTTAAAAGTGGATTTTTAAATAGAAGAGAGTATCTGCGAAACTGCGTGATCCGCGTTACTGCAAGTCTGATTCCGGCATCCGTGCGTGGAATACTCTATCAGAAAAAATTGAGAGGAACGCTTTCTGAGGATGCTTAGTGTTCCTATAAAAAGAAACAGGCAGATTACCTGGAATAGAATTACACGTTGGGTTCTGTGGAGTTCGGCCTGAATAAAAACAAAAAGAAGAGGAACTATTTTGAGACAATATGAACCATTCAAACGACTGTTCCGTCTGATAGGTGCGCTGCTCCTGATGGGGGCAGAAGTTGGCGCTTATGGATATGTCTGGAACGGATATTTCAACAAAATGATCGAATTTCCGTTCTGGAGAAGAGGAAACTGGCTGATGATCGCCCTGTATGCGGGACTATTACTATTTTTCCTGCTGACTTACGGGGGATTCCGGATCGGATACCTGAAAAAAGGAAATCTGCTCTGTTCTCAGATCCTTTCGATCGGACTTTTAAATCTGATTACGTATATTCAGATTTCTCTGTTAGATAAAAAATTTCATGATCCCCGGATACTGCTTGGGATGACGGTTGTCCAGCTTTTGATTGCACTGATCTGGACGTTCCTGTTTCAGCAGATATACAGGATTCTGTTTCCGCCAAGAAGAATGCTTTTGGTATGCGGAGACCGTCCGGCCTTTCATCTGATGGAAAAGATTCATTCCAGAGAGGACAAGTATTATCTGGAAACGGCGATTCATATCGGCGTCGGCATAAAAGCCATTCTCGAAGAGGCGAAAAAATATGATGCCCTGATTATCGGAGATATTCCGGCGAAGGATCGAAATGCGCTTTTAAAGAAATGTTTTGAGCAGGATATCCGGACCTACACGGTGCCGAAATTATCGGACATTCTGATCCGGACTTCCCAGGAATTAGATATCTTTGACAGTCCTCTGCTATTATCGAGAAATGATGGCATATCGGATCTTCAGCGATTTATTAAGCGGGCGATGGATTTCATCTGTTCGAGCATCGGAATCGTGGTATTATCCCCATTCTTTCTTCTGGTGGCGCTGTCGATCTACCTGACCGACCGCGGTCCGGTCTTTTACAAGCAGACCCGTCTCACAGAGGGCGGAAAAGAATTTCAGATCTGCAAATTTCGGACGATGATCCAGAACGCGGAGGCAAAAACCGGGGCGAGACTGGCAGCGGAACACGATGACCGGATCCTGCCGGTGGGACATTTCCTTCGGAGAACCCGCCTGGACGAGCTGCCGCAGCTTTTCAATATCTGGAAAGGTGAGATGTCGATCGTAGGACCGCGTCCGGAACGCCCGGAGCTGGCGGCGGAGATCGAGAAAGAAATTCCGGAATTCTGCTACCGCTTAAAGATGAAAGCCGGACTGACCGGATATGCACAGGTCTATGGAAAATACAATACAACGTCCTATGACAAATTGAAACTGGATTTGACTTACATACGAAATTACTCTCTGCTTCTCGACCTGAAGCTCATCCTGATGACACCGAAGATCATGATGCTCAAAGAGAGTACGGAAGGAGTCGCAGACAATGGAAAAGCTTCTGACAGTCGTCATCCCGGCGTATAACGCGGAAAAATATATCACATATACCCTGGATTCACTGTGCGCAGGATGCAAAGACCAGGATTTGAAAAAGAAAAATCAGAGCTGGACAGGAAATGAAACGGAATCAAACATTCAAACCGTATCAGCAAGAATGTCTGATTTTCAACCAGGTATGGATTGGTCCGAATACCTGGAAATATTGATTATAGACGATGGATCAAGGGATCAAACCGGTGCGATTGCTGATCAATATGCGGAGCGCTATCCGACCGTTGTTCGTGTCATTCATAAAGAAAATGGCGGTCATGGATCTGGGATCAACTGCGGCATCCAGAATGCATTGGGGCGGTATATGAAAGTAGTCGATGCCGATGACTGGGTGGATCCGGAGGCATTGGATCATCTGATTGCTGCGCTGAAAAAATGTCAGGATGATGTGCTGGTCAGCGGTTTCTACTGGCGGTTTGACAACGGAAGCGGAGAGGAAAGTTCTTTTCCGAAAAAAACAGAAATTCCAGAACCATTTCCGGGGGTAAAATATGGCATTTCCTATGAGTTCGATGGAATCGCGGATCAGATTTACATGAAAATGCATGGAATCACATGGAAAACAGAGATCCTGCGGCAGATGCCGCTTTCCATCGACGAACACTGCTATTACGTTGATGCCGAATACATCCTGTATCCGATTCCGTGGGTCAAGACCGTATCCTTTATCCCGGACTTTGTCTATCAGTACCGGATCGGCCGGGAAGGACAGAGTGTCAGCCCGGAGAAGATGATCAGGAATAAGGAAAATTATGACAGGGTGATGGAATCCCTGCTGTCATTTTATCGTCTGTATCAGGGCGGAACACTTACCGGAAAAGACGGAAAGAAGCTTCCATGCAGTCAGAAAAAGCTACAGTATCTTGAAAATGGAATCGCCAGGGTGGCAGCTGGGAGAGTGAAGATACTTCTGAGCCTTCCGGCTGGCAAGGAAGTAAAGCATGCATTGATGCAGTTTGAAGATGAATTACTTCGGGACTATCCGGAGATTTACCATGCGAACCGAAATAAGGCGGTGAAGCTGCTGCGGGTAAGCCGGTATGGGCTGTACCGGGCGGCGGTATGGGCGCTTGGGCGGAGCAGAAGGAAGTTCTAAATATGAAGATAGATCCGTCAGAGATATAAAGACAGATTAGAAACTATATAATTCTCAAAACATGGAATGAGGAACGGCAGTTCCTAAAAGGACTGAAAAGGAGACACAGCGGATGCGTCTACAAAATATACGATTTCCGGAAGCAGATATCTGCAGGGAAGAAGAACTGTATTTCCATCGAAATGGAGAATGGGTCGATTTCAATGGATATTTCAACCTTTTCTATATCGAAAAAAGGAAGAAGTACACAAACCAGGAAAGTTTGACGCTGCACCTGGAATTGAATGGCTGTCAGGCAATTCGTCTGATGCTGGATGAGAATATCATTCAGGAAAAGATGCTGACGGGGGGGAAAGAAACTCTGGATCTGGAGTTCCCATATCCGGAGACGGAAAAAGGAGTTTTCTGGTTTTCGGTGAAACCAGAAAAAAACTCCGAGGCAGAGAATAGATTTGAAAAATCGGCAGCGAAACCAGAAGAAAACAGTATTTGCGATATATCTGCTTATGTAAAGGGCTGGTATGAAGGAACCTGCCAGAACGAAAAGCCGGTGCGGATCGCAGCGGTTGTCTGCACATTCAAACGGGAACCCTATGTGCTTCGAAATTTGAAAAGTGTTCTCCGTTTTCTGGAACAGCCGGAAAATGCTTCTCTGAATCTCTGCTACTGGCTGGTAGATAATGGACGAACCCTTTCAGAGCATGAAGAGATCAGCCATCTGGCGGCCAGGTATCCAGACACAATCCGGATCATCCCGAACCGCAACGTCGGCGGCGCAGGCGGTTTCACCAGAGGCATGATCGAGGCGATTGAAGAAAAAGAACGCCTTGGCTTAACACATGTCCAGATGATGGACGATGATGCCGTTATGGATCCGGAACTGTTTGTGCGGGCGTATGGGTTCCTGGGGATGCGGAAGGATGAGTGGGAGGATATCCGCTTAGGAGGTACGCTGCTTCGGGAAGATTATCCGTATATTTGTCAGGCAATGGGAGAGTGGTTTGAAAACTTTAATGTTACCAATCAGCTTGTTATGACAGATATGCGCAGTTTTGATAACTGCCGGAATCCGTTGGTTGAAAGACCTCATGATGAATACAAAATGTATTCCGGCTGGTGGTGCTGTTGCTATTCGTTAAACACAGTTCGAAACGATAATCTGCCGCTTCCGCTGTTCATTCATCGGGATGATATCGAATATGAGATTCGTAATAAAGAAACAGGAATTGTTTTCTTGAATGGATTGAATGTCTGGCATAAAGGGTTTGAAGTCAATTTCCTGGGAACCAATGCATACTACGATGTGCGGAATAATCTGATATTTGCGGCTTTGCATGAACCGGATATGTCGCGAATCCGGATGTGGAGATGGATCTCTAAATTTATCATAACGGCAGTTTTGAAAATGCGTTATGAAGAAGCTTATTTTTCCTGGCAGGGAGTAAGAGACTTCATGAAAGGGTCGGAGTGGCTGATCAGGACGGATGCAGAACAGCTGAATAATCAGTTGAGAAAACATCTTCCGGAGATGATACCGATGGATGTGGAAGAACAGCCAACCATAAAAGAATTGCAGAGATGCTATAGCCTGGAGCGAAATAAGGGAAGATTCTGGAAAAAGGTAACCTTTAATGGATGGTTTCTGATAGCGGATAAAGAAATAGGAATTTTGCGGCCGTATGATGCACCGTTTTCAATCTTCCGTAAGAAGAAAATTGAGTTATGGGATACTGGGGCAAAGAAGAAAAGAGAAGCTGCTAGAGACGGAAGACAACTTATCCGGGCAATAGGATATTGTCTGCATATCATGCAGATGCTGTTTTTTCAGTATGGGAAGATTCAAAAAGAATATGAAGAGAAATATGAAATATTGAAAAACAAATCTGTATGGGAAAAAGAAGACAGAGGTTGATGCAAGTAAATAAATCAGCGTACAAATACAAGTCTCAAATAGTTTTAACTGCTGCGACATAGGAAAGGAGAATAAAAGATAACGAAGAAGAAATGCGTTATCTTATCTAAAAGAAAAACATGAATCAACTAAAAGATAGAATTAATGTTTTTATGAAGTACAGACATTTGCTTCAGGAACTGGTAAGTAAGGATATCAAATTAAAATATCGGAGAAGTTTTTTGGGATATTTATGGAGCATATTAAATCCACTTTTAACAATGGTGGTAATGGTAATTGTATTCTCAAATATGTTTCGCTTTGATATTGAAAATTATCCGGTTTATTTAATTATCGGGCAAATTTTGTTTGGCTTTTTTACAGAATCGACGACACAGGCTATTTTTTCGATTACAGGAAATGCAGCGTTGTTGAAAAAAACGTATGTGCCAAAATATGAGTTTACATTGGCAAAAGTGACAAGTTCACTGGTAAACCTGATTTTTTCATTAGGAGCAATGTTTGTTGTATTTCTGATTTGCAGAGTACATTTTAATGTGTATTTGTTACTGATTCCTCTTGTACTGCTTGAAATTTACGTTTTTTGTTTAGGTCTTGGCATGTTTTTGGCTCAGGCGTCTGTGTTTTTTAGGGATGTTCAGTATATATACGGGGTCATTACGACGGTATGGATGTATTTAACACCTATTTTTTACCCATTAGCGGCACTTCCGGAAAACATCCAAAATCTGATAAAGAATCTGAATCCCATGTACTTTTATATCGAACAGTTTCGCCAAATTGTCTTAAATGGAAGGATGCCGGAAATTCCGTTGATTTTATCAGGATGTGTGATCGCTGCATTCATGCTTTTGATAGGTTCATGGACATTCTCAAAGACACAGGACAAATTTATTTTATATATCTAGGAGTTTAAAACAATATGGATGAAAATATAGCAATCCAGGTAAAAGATGTGACGGTGCGTTTTAATATGGCATCCGAGAGAATCGATAATTTGAAAGAATATTTTGTAAAACTGATGAAACGGGAGTTGATGTTTCAGGAGTTTTTGGCATTGAAAGATGTTAGTTTTACAGTGAAAAAAGGGGAAGCTTGGGGGATTGTGGGAACCAATGGTTCCGGTAAATCTACCTTGTTGAAGTTAATATGCGGAATTTTAAAACCGTATAAAGGAGAAGTATATATTAATGGAAACATAGCGCCGTTAATTGAACTTGGTGCCGGTTTTGACGGAGATCTTACAGCTCGAGAAAATATTTTTCTGAATGGAGCGGTTTTAGGATTTTCAAAAAAATACATGCAGGAACATTTTGATGAAATCGTGGAATTTGCAGAATTACAGGATTTTTTGGATATGCCGATTAAGAATTATTCATCCGGTATGGCTGCACGTCTGGGATTTTCAATTGCTACAGTTGTAAAACCGGAGATCTTAATCGTTGATGAGGTATTGTCGGTTGGAGATTATGCATTCCAGCAAAAATGTGAGAAGAGAATGCATGAACTTCTGGGAAATGGAACTACTTTGCTGTATGTATCACATTCCATTGATTCAGTGAAAGATATTTGCGATCATGCGCTGTGGATTGATCATGGTGCAGAAAAAGCTCAAGGAAATGTAGAATTAGTTGCAGATAAATATATGCAGAGTTTGGTAAGATAATATTTGGTAGGGAGAAAAAAGTGAAGGTACTTGTATTAGGTGGAAATGGATTTATTGGATATAATTTAAGCAAACAGTTAAATGTTCTAAGCTATGATGTTTTATCTTTTGACTTAATAAAACCGAATGTAGAAATACCAGGAATTAAATATATAGAAGGGAATTTTTTTGAAGATAAAGATATTATACCTTATTTAGAGGAGGTAGATGTGGTTTATCATGCTATTAGTACAATAAATCCAGGTAATTCCAATGTGAAGTATATGCAGGGATATCAATTGGATTTTATTCAATCAGTGAAATTGTGTGATTGGGCTCAAAAATATCAATTTAGAATAATATATCTCTCTTCTGGTGGAAGTATATATGGTAAACAAACGGTTATGCCGATTGAAGAAGAAAGAACTTCTAATCCTATTAATCATTATGGAAATTTAAAGCTGTGCATTGAGAATACATATCGTACATTTAATTATCAATTTAATACAGATATTATTATTGCTAGAATTGCCAATCCATATGGTCCGGGTCAAGATTATGCCAAAGGAGTGGGATTTATAGATGCAGTTTTAAAAAGAGGATTAAATGGAGAAATAATAGAAATATGGGGAGATGGAAAAATAGTTAGAGACTATATTTATATCGAAGATGTTTGTATGATGTTGGCAGCTTTATTAAAATATAAAGGGAATGAAAAAATTTTTAATATAAGCTCTGGAATTGGTACTTCTCAAAATGAAATTGTAAAAATAGTGCGTAATTTAATTCCAGATATTTCGGTATCATACTTACCAGCACGTTCAGTGGATGTTCCAGATATAATTTTAGATAATTCTAAAATTATATCTGTAGTTGGAAATAGAATATTGTCGATAAAAAATGGTATAGAGAAATATTATGAATATTTAATAGATGAAAAGGAGAATTAGAATATGAAATATGATTATTTAATAGTTGGGGCTGGATTGTTTGGAGCAGTTTTTGCACATGAAGCAACGAAAAAAGGAAAAAAGTGTGTAGTAATAGATCGCAGAGATCATATTGCAGGAAATTGCTATTGTGAAAATATAGAGGGAATTAATGTGCATAAATATGGTGCTCATATTTTTCATACGTCAAATAAAACAATATGGGATTATGTTAATCAGTTTGCAGAATTTAATAATTTTATTTTGACGACAATTGCAAATTATAAAGATGAAACTTATAATCTTCCTTTTAATATGAATACATTTAGCAGAATGTGGGGGATAAAATACCCAGAAGATGCAAAAAGAATTATACAATCTCAGATAAAAAATTTAAATATAAAAGAACCTAAAAATTTGGAAGAACAGGCAATATCATTAGTTGGAAAAGATATATTTGAAAAATTAATTAAAGGATATGTTGAAAAACAGTGGGGAAGGGATGCGAAGGATCTTCCAGCATTCATTATTAAGAGACTTCCGTTGAGATTTACCTATAATAATAATTACTATTATGATACATATCAAGGAATTCCTATTGGTGGATATAATCCAATAGTTGAAAAAATGTTAGACGGGTCGGATGTTTTGTTGAATACTGATTATAAGGAATTTATAAAAGAACATCCGTATATTGCAAAAAAAACAATCTATACAGGAACGATAGATGAGTTTTTTGAATATCAATTAGGAGTTTTACAGTATCGCTCGGTATCATTTGATACAAAAATATTAGAACAGGATAATTATCAAGGATGTGCGGTGATGAGTTTTACAGATAGAGAAACTCCATATACTCGTGTAATAGAACATAAGCATTTCGAATTTGGAACACAACCTAAAACTGTTATTTCATATGAATATTCAAAGGAATGGACAATAGGAGAAGAGGCTTATTATCCTATTAATGATAATAGAAATATGGAAATATATAAAAAATATCAAGAGTTATCAAAAAAAATTAAAGATATTATTTTTGCTGGACGCTTAGGAGAATACAGGTATTATGACATGGATAAAGTAATTGAAGCAGCATTAACATTGTGTGAGAAAGAATTGAGATAGGGAAAATACGGTATGAGTTTAATAAAAATTTTTGTTACCCATATTTCAAATAGAGAAGATGAGGTAATTGATAATCCGCTATATATAAATGTAATAGCTGGAGCAGACTATCAAAAAAAAGAAATACCCAAATTTTGGATGACAGATAATACGGGAGATAATATATCATCTAAAAATAAATATTACTGTGAATTATCAACTCAATATTGGGTCTGGAAAAATATTGATAGTGAATACTATGGTTTTTGCCATTATCGTCGCTATTTATCAATGTCGGATAAGGAATATAAAAGTAATGATCCAAGTGGAAGAGGGCAAGTCTTTGTAAATAATTTAAATTCTGCTACAGTAAAAAAATATAAATTGGACGACGAAATGGCAATGAAAAACTATATTGAGAAATATGATTGCATATTGCCTAAAAAACAAGATTTAAGTAAATTGCCCACACCAAAAGGAAGACAGTCGAGTGTATATAAACATTTTGAAGCACATGATAGATTATTTATGAATAAAGATGATTTAAATACACTTTTGAACGTGATTGAAGAATTGTATCCGAATTATTTAAATGATGCAAAAGAGTTTCTAAATGATTCAAAGTTTTGGGGATATAGTTGTTTTGTGTTAAAGAAAAAATATTTTAATGAATTATGTGAATTTGAATTTTCTGTTTTAGAAGAGATGGAAAAACGAATTGATATTTCTTTTTATAATCAACAACAGTCTCGTATGACGGGATTTATGGGTGAGATATTGTCAGGAATATATTTTTATCATTTGATTAAAAATAATTCATCGTTAAAAGTGGCAGAAACACAATTGATTTATTTTGCTAAAACGGAAAAAATAAATAATATTATACCTCTAAATGAACATATAATTCCATATATATTTAATTTAGAAAGAGTTCCAGACTTTTTATTGTTACCAACCTTGCAGTCTTTTTTGAAAAATACAGTTAAAAGTAAAAAATATGACTTGATTATTTTACATTGGAATATGAAAAAAAACATCAAAAAATATTTTGAAGATATGATAAAAATGTATGAAAATGTTAGAGTCTCTTTTATTGATCATCAAGATATATTTAATACTTTAAATGATTTAGAATTGGAAACGGTTGATTCGAGAATTTTGTTGCCGTGGATACTTGTAAATTATAAAAAAGCTAGAGTGTTTAATTGGAATGTATTTATAAACGGTAGTTTGGATTATATAGAAAATATTGATTTTGAGGACAATGTTTTAGCTGGTTGTAAGAGCGTTTTAAGAATAGGTATGGCGAATGATGTGTCGGATAAATATGAAATACATCTGAAGGATGATTTAAAATTGATAAATAAATTTGAATTGTTGGATTCAAATATGTTACTGATGAATCTTGAAAAAATCCGTGATATGTATTCTTATAAAACTGTTTTTGATAAGATTAATGGAATTAAAAATGTTACTAATTTTGATGAATTATTAAATTTGTTAATACAACAGAATATAAAATTTTTGGATCACAATTGGAATTATTATTATACGGAAGATATAGAAGAAAATCGTATCATAAAACAGATCCCTCAGAATATGCTAGAAGAGTATAATGAGAATAAGAATAATGCAAAAATTATAAGCTATAATCCTAGTTTTATATGGAGCTTGGATGCCTCTGATTATAATTTAAAATATTGGAATTATATAAGAACAACGAATTTGTATCATTTGTTTTTTGGACATATGGCTGCTTTGTTTGGTGGAAGTGTGAATCCGCCGATTACATCAAAAACTATAGGGAAAAAGTTAATAGGTGGTCTTAAATGTGTTCAAGATCATGGATTGTTATATACAATTAAATATACTTATAAACGTTTTTGCTCTATGTAAATAATAAAGACTATATTTAATATTTTAAATCAATACTATGGAGGATATATGAAAGGAATAGTACTGGCAGGTGGCTCAGGCACGCGCCTTTATCCATTAACGAGAGTTACATCAAAACAATTATTGCCGATTTACGATAAGCCGATGATCTATTATCCAATTTCGGTGCTTATGGATGCTGGAATCCGGGATATACTGATTATTTCGACACCGGATGACACACCGCGTTTTAAAGAACTTCTGGGCGACGGACATCAGTTTGGTATTCATTTAAGCTATGCTGTACAGCCGAGCCCGGATGGACTGGCGCAGGCCTTTATCATCGGCGAGGAGTTTATCGGAGATGATTCCGTGGCGATGATCCTGGGTGACAATATTTTCCAGGGGCAGGGTCTTGTAAAGCGTCTGCGTGCCGCTTCTGCGAAGAAAGAGGGCGCAACCGTATTCGGCTACTACGTCGATGATCCGGAGCGTTTCGGTATCGTAGAGTTTGACGACCAGGGCAAGGCGATCTCCATCGAGGAAAAACCGGAAAAACCGAAGTCCAATTACTGTGTAACAGGTCTTTACTTCTACGATAACCGCGTCGTGGAATATGCAAAACAGTTAAAACCGTCAGCCAGAGGCGAGCTTGAGATCACCGATCTGAACCGCATCTATCTGGAAAATGGAGATCTGGATGTCATTCTTCTGGGACAAGGCTTTACCTGGCTCGATACCGGTACACATGAGTCCTTAGTTGAGGCAACCAATT
>ERZ791809.1482-NODE-1482-length-12414-cov-9.152035_pt1 | contig 12414 bp, 9 predicted proteins | sample MGYA00509946_ERZ791809 | MGnify/ENA primary metagenome ERZ791809 (study PRJEB30046, sample SAMN00791993) | human gut metagenome | study: EMG produced TPA metagenomics assembly of the A metagenome-wide association study of gut microbiota in type 2...
GTTGCCGTAGCCGTAGCGGTACAGCTTGAAGGCGGTGTAGTAGATGTAGTACATGATGGTATCGGTGCTGTGGTTGGGGCCGCCGGAAGTCAGCAGCTGGATCAGCGCAAAGCACTGGAAGGAGTTGATGGTGGTAATGACCAGAATGTACAGGGTGGTGGGCATGATGGCGGGCCACTTGATCTTCCAGAAGCACTGGAAATCGGTAGCGCCGTCCACCTCGGCAGCTTCCACGATGGACTGATCCACGTTGCCCAGGGCGGAAACATACAGCACGATGGGCTGACCCACCGAGGTGGTGAGCAGGATCAGGATGATGCAGCCCAGTGCAAACCGCTCGTCACCCAGCCAGTTGATGTTTTTGTCGATGAGGCCCAGGCTCTTGCCCAGATAGTTGAAGATGCCGTAGTAGTTGTTGTACATCCACTTCCACACCACGGTAACAGCCACGGAGCCGGTGACCACGGGCAGGTAGAACACGCAGCGGAAAAGGCTGGTAGCCCACTCGGGCAGGTCTACGATGGCAGAGGAAACCCACAGCGAGAAGGCACAGGTGACGGGCACGGACACCACCACGATGATGAAGGTGTTCTTTAAGGCACCCAGAAAGATGGGGTCTGTGAACAATTCCTTATAGTTTGCAAGGCCCACAAAGATATCGGCACGGTTCATGGTGGAATCGAAGAAGCTGGTCACCACGCACAGCACCATGGGGTAAATGACGAAGCCCAGAAAGAAGATCAGGCTGGGCAGCAGGAAGCAATAGGAAGCGAAGGTCTCGCGCCGTACCAGCGCACTGCTGCGCTTAGGCTCTTTGATCGCCGTTTTTGCAGCCAAGAGAATCACCGTTCCTTTCGGTTATGATTTTTTTTTACAAATAAAGCCCCTCCCTCGTCGGGATCTTCGAGGAAGGGGCGAAGCGTCAATAATTATCTGCCCCCGGCAGAGTGGATGGGCTTATGCCTGTGCGGCAGCGTTTGCGTTGTCCACAAAGGTCTTGACGGCAGTCTCGACATCCTCACCGGAGCCGACGCGCTGCAGCATGTTCCACCACTCGGTACGTGCGGTTGCCCAGCCCGGAGTGATCTGGTAGTAGTCGCCCAGATAAGCCATGAACTTGCTGTACTCGCTCATGATCTCGTTGTCGGCGTAGATATCGCCCACGCTGGTGCGGACCGGGAAGTAGGTGGAAGCCAGCACACTGTCCTTGACCTGATCGGGGTCGGCAGCGATGAAGTCGATGAAGGTCCTGGCTGCTTCGATCTTGGCCTCGTCGCCGTTATCAAAGATGCCGAAGCCCCAGATGCCGCCGCACAGCTTCGGGTCGCCGCTGTCGGTGGGGAAGGCCATGGGGAAGATCTCGTCGCCATCGTTGGTCAGACCGGCGGCGTTGTTGTCGCTGTTGGCCTGCTGTGCAATGTTCCAGCAGAATGCCATCTGCAGGGTGCCGTTACGGAACAGGGTGATCTCGTCGCCGCCTGCGATGGAAGCGTCAAAGTTGATGCCCTTGGTGTCGTGCAGGGTCTGGATCGCCTTGATGTTCTCGGCAGAGTCGGCAGTGTACTTGGTGTGAGCTGCATCGGTAAAGGTGCCGCCATACATGTTGTTGATGATGGCGCGGGTGCCCTGGTCGCCGCCCTGACCTGCGCAGTAGATGGCTGCAACGTTCTCGTAACCGCCGTTGTACAGGGCGTCAACGGTCTTCAGGAAGCCGTCAGTGCTCCAGGTATGCTTGTCGGTATCAATGTACTGGTCAGCGCCCACTTCCTTGACCTTGGTCATGTTCACGGCCATGCAGTGTGCGGTCATGCACAGGGGATACTCGTAGTAATTGCCGGCAGTGTCCTTGCAGGCGGACTCAACGGACTCGTAAATGTCCTTCTTGGCATCATCGGTCCACAGGTCGTTCAGCGGAGCCATAACGCCCTTTGCGCCCCAGTTTGCAACCAGACGCTCGGGACCTTCCATGATCAGATCAGGTGCGCTGCCGCCCTCGATGGCGGTGTTCACCTGATCGTCGCCGTTGGTGTAGTCCAGATACTCCACAGTGACCTTGATGTCAGGATACTTTGCGTTGAAGCTGGAAACCAGACCCTGAACGGTCTCGTCATTGCCCCAGCCGCCGATGGGGTATGTCCACAGCTTGATGCTGGTGGAAGAAGCAGCTGCGCTTGCAGCGGTAGAACCTGCGGTGGAAGCAGCAGTGCTGGTGCTTGCAGAAGAGCCGCCGCATGCGGCCAGAGCGCCGGCTGCGCCCAGAATGCCAGCGGCCTTCAGGAACGAACGGCGGGAAATGCAGTTTTTCATAGTAGTTTCTCCTTCGCATTCAAGATGCTTCACGTTGTTGGCGGCCTGCCGTGCCAGCGGCCGCTCTTGATGGCTCCATTATAGAAAAATATTTTCATTTTGTCCATTCATGGTTTTCATAAATTTTCAGAATGACAGTGTACATTGTGCACAAAAGCGTGGGATATATGTTGAAATGCAAAGAAAACCTTGCTTTACTCTTCTGAAATTATTACAGAATAGTACAAACCCACAAAAACGATAGTGAAAATGTTTTTCTAAACAAAAATGCAAAATTGAAAGATATTTTCACAAAATGGCCGGTTTTTCCGCCAAAACTGTGTGCTCTGCACAGAACTGCGAGCCAAAATGTGGGCAATGCGTCTCTTGCGAAGCGGGGACGATTCTTTTATACTTTTTATAAAGGTGAATGAAACGGTCGGCAGCTGATCCGGGTCGGTGGACTGCTGCGCCGGAAAAGAGGAAAAAGAAAAATGGCAACGAATTTTTGGGAGCTGCTGCAGCAGCATCAGGGCGACCTGACAAAATCGGGCCGCACCGTGGCGGACTATCTTGTGCAGCACGCGGCAGAGGCACAGTATCTGTCCATCTCCTCGCTGGCAAAGGAGTGCTGTGTGGCAGAGGCAACGGTGTTCCGCTTCTGCCGGGCGCTGGGGTTTGAGGGCTATCATGAAATGCGCATTGCGCTGGCGCAGGCCAACGCCACCGGTGCACTGGTCAACCAGCATGTGCCGGAGCCGGATGCCGACACGGCAACTTTGTGCGAGCACGCCAGCGCCCTGCTGATGACTACTATCAACGGCACCCAAAACAATCTTTCGCCGGAGGCGGTGGACAAGGCTTCGGAGCTGATGCACAAGGCCCGGCAGGTGTACTGCCTTGGTCAGGGCGGCAGCATGTATATTGCAAATGATATCTGCGCCCGCTTTGCCTGCATCTCCACCAAGTTCCGCACGGCAGGCGACAGCCATATGCAGCTGATCACGGCCAGCCTGATGACCCCGGAGGATGTGGTGCTGTTCGTTTCCTATTCCGGCGCTACCCGCGATATGCTGGAAACGCTGCGCGCGGCCAAGGCGGCGGGCGCAAAGATCATTCTGCTCACCCATTATGAGGATTCGCCCGGCGCAAAGCTGGCGGATATCGTGCTGCTGTGTGGTGCGCAGGAAAGCCCGCTGGACTCCGGCAACATCCCGGTCAAGGTGGCGCTGCTGTATGTGGCTGAAGTGCTGGTGCTGCGCTACACCATGGACGACCCCGAAAATGCCAACGCCGCACAGGATCGCACCAGTGAAGCACTGGCGGTCAAAATGCTGTAAAAATATTGCCCGCAAGGCCCCTGCAGATCCCGTGTTCTGTGGGGGCCTTGGCATATCCGGCAAAGGGTGCGTAAAATCTGTTTCTGATCTTTTTCAAAAAAAAATAGACCTCATCTTTTCGATGAAGTCTATTTTTCTTTAGCCTCTTAACTTAACGGCATTGGGCGAATGCCTGATAGGCTTTTATGCCGGTGGTGGGGGTCTCCCGCGCACTGAGCAACAGCCCGCAGGGCTGATTGCTCCCCTGCTGTGCAGGGTCGTGCTGTTCGACCCGCTCACACGCCGCAGATAAAAAGAAAGCCCCCCAGACAAGCTGGAGGGCTTCCTTTTTATGCCGGTGGTGGGGGTCGAACCCACACGTGTTATTAGCACAAGGGATTTTGAGTTTTTATCCGCATCTTCCATCTGGTGTCATCCAGTGATATTTAGTGATATCTGGTTCCCACTGTGCAAAGGCAAAATTCACGCCTTAACGAATAATAATTTGAAATATCCACGATTTTTCGATGCGTTTTCCCTCTACTCTGTTTTTTCGATTTGGATCGCCCAAATGGAAATTGGAGGGATGTTCAGGAGGGATGCAGAGCCTGTCATTCAGGACTGTGCACACAGGCTTTTTTCTTTTTTTGGAAAATATTTCAAACCCGTGCAATTCCGAGGGCGGCTCATTTGTATCCAGAATGAAGCGACAAAACCGGGTGCACACCCCAGCAGCGACACACAATAAGAAGAGGGGATATATTATTATGAAAAAGACGGTTTCTGTTTGTATGACGGCTGTGATGGCTCTTTCCCTGCTGGCAGGCGGCGCGGTACAGGCATACGCACTTTCGGCAGAGACGGTGGAACCAGTTTCTGCTGTGGCTGAGGAAAACTGCATTTCCGGCAGCTGGAAGCGTGCTTCCGACCCGGCACTGACCGAGAAAGTCCGCAAAGTGTTCGACAAGGCCTTTGAAGGTCTGGAGGGCGTTTCCTACACGCCCGTGGCCCTGCTGGCAAGCCGCACCACCGGCTCCGGTATCCAGTACCGCATTCTGTGCAAGGCGACTGTCGTCGTACCGGGCGCACAGGAAGAGTATGTTGTGGTCACGCTGCAGCGCGGCTGGCTGGGCAAGGCAGAAATTCTGGACATTGGCGACCCGCTGTGCCTGACAAATCTGGACTATGAGGAAGGCGCTGTGGGCACCTGGCAGGAAGCGGAGTCCCCCGCCATGACGGAGGAAGCCACGGCGGCGTTCAACAAGGCCACCGAGGGCTTTGTGGGCGTGGACTATGTGCCGGTGGCTCTGTTGAGCACCCAGACCGTGGCAGGCACGAACTACCGCATCCTGTGCGAAGCAACCACGGTTTATCCGGGTGCTGAGATGCACTATGCCGTTGTGAACGTGTATGAAAGTCTGGAAGGCAATGCCAACATCATCAGAGCGACCGATGGATATGTGAGCTAAGGGAGAGTTTTTGATTCAGAAGGTCCTCCGCTGCACCTTGGGTATATTCAGCGGAAACATTTATTTTGATATTGCAAACAAGCCAGACCGGCGGGTCTGGCTTGTTTGCTGTTCCACGGAGTGGGCGTGGAGGAAAAGTGCTCCGCAGCATAACCTCAAAGCTGTGAGCCTTTTTATTTGACTCGTCCCTTTTCTGTTATCACTCTGCCTGTATCTCTTCCACCAGCGGCAGATAGTCGGCACAGTATTTCCGGTATAGCGGCTGCACCAGCTGCCGGAAGTTCTGCATTTCTTCTTCGGGCAGCGGCAGTTCCTGGCACCCGCCAGCCAATGCCGCTTTTCGGGCAGCTGTTTCCTCCTGCGCCCAGAGCTGGCGCTCGTATTGCGCCGATGCCCGGGCGCACGCTTGCAGGATCTGCCGGTATTCCTCCGGCAGTGCATCCCATGTGCGGCCGGAAGCCAGCTGCACCTCCGGTACGCGGCTGTGCTCATCGGCCATGTAGTACCGCGCCACCTTATAGTGCTCCATGGAATAGTAGGCCGGCCAGTTGTTTTCGGCGGCATCGATCTGCCCGGTCTCAAGCGCCGAGTAGACGTCGCTGTACGCCGTGGTCTCCGGCACTGCACCCAGCAGGCGGATCATGTCGATCACGATCTGCGAATCCTGCACGCGGATGGTCTTGCCCTGTAAATCGTTCAGGCTGCGCACCGGCTGACGGGCATAAAACGAGCGGGCACCCGCGTCGTACCAGCTCAGGCCTACCCGTCCCTGCGCGGTAAAGTCCTGCAAAAACTCAGCCCCGATGCTGCCGTCCAGCACGCGCCACATGTGGTCGGCATCCCGGTAGAGATACGGCAGCAGCAGCACGTTGAGCCGGGGCAGATCGTCCGTGACCACCGAGAGCGACACACGGGCAAAATCTACGCCGCCAATGGCAAGCTGTTCCCACACCTGCTGTTCCGAGCCGTACTCGCCGTTCGCCTTGACCTGAATGACCACCTTGCCCCCGGTCTGCTGCTGCACAAGGTCTGCAAAATACTGCGCGCCCTGCGTAGTGGGGTACCCGGCGGGCTGGTTGTCGGCATAGGTCAGCACATAGTCCGGTGTGGTCTGCGGCTTTGCGGCACAGCCTGCCAGCTGCAAAGCTGCAAAGGCCAGCCCGGCTAAAAAAGTCCGTCTGCGCATGGTGTCTCCCTCCCTTTGCAGATAGTATAGCGCACAAGACTGCCTTTGTGCAAGAGACAGGAAAAGGCGGTGCCCGCCGCAAAGCAGGTACCGCCTTTTTTAGGAGAAGAAGGGAATGTCTCAGTTACATCAGGCCCATTGCCTGCGGCAGTGCGGTAGACACTGCCGGGATAAAGGTGACCAGCAGCAGGCCGCCGATGATGGCCACATAGTACATAAGCATGTACGGCATGACCTTGGAAAGCGAGGTGCGGCCCACCTTGATGCCCACGAACAGTGCGTTGCCCACAGGCGGGGTGATGTTGCCGATGCACAGGTTATACACGAGGATCAGACCGAACTGGATGGTGCTCATGCCAAAGCTCTGGCAGATGGGCAGGAACAGCGGGGTGAAGATGAGGATGGCCGGGGTCACATCCATAAAGGTGCCGGACACCAGCAGGATCACGTTCATGATGAGCAGGATGATGTACTTGTTGCTGGTCAGGCTCAGCAGGGCTGCCGCCACAGCATCCGGGATCTGCAAAAAGGCCATGACCCAGCCCAGAATGTTGGAAACACCCACAAGAAACACCACCATGCCGGACATCTTGGCAGAGTCCACGAGGATCTTCCACAGGCTTTTCAGGTTGATGGAGCGGTAGCAGAAGGCAAGGATCAGAGCATAGGCAACGGCAATGGCAGAGCCTTCGGTGGCAGAGAACACACCGCCGATGATGCCGCCGATGACCACGATGATCAGGGACAGGGAAGGCAGGGCGCGCAGGGTGCAGATGCCGAGATTTTTCCAGTCAAACTTGCCGGGGGTGCCTTTATAGCCCAGCTTGACCGCCAGCAGCACGCCCACCACGCAGCAGCACAGCGCCCAGATGATGCCGGGAATGTAACCGGCCATGAACAGCGCAGCCACAGAGGTGCCGCCGGATGCCAGAGAGTAGGTAATCAGGGCGTTGGACGGCGGGATCAGCAAACCGGAGCAGGAGGAAGCGGCATTGGTGGCAGCGGTCACGGCGGGGTCGTAGCCCTGCTCCTCGGCACCGTCGCGGATCATGGAGCCAACAGCAGCCGCCGCAGCGGAAGCAGAGCCGGAGATGGCGCCGAACAGAGCATTGGTGCCGATGTTGGTCACCAGCAGTGCGCCGGGCATCTTGCCCAGAATGGCCATGACGAAATCCACCAGACGTTTAGCGATGCCGCCCTGATTCATGATGTTGCCGGCCAGAATAAAGAACGGGATGGCGGTCAGACTGAACTTGCTCATGCCCACAAAGGTGCGCTGGGCAGCGGTCAGCACGGCCACGTTCAGGTCAATGGAAGAAAGGATGGCAGTCAGGGAAGAGACTGCAATGGCGTACGAGATGGGCACGCCGAGGAACAGCAGCACCAGCAGCACTGCCAGAATTACGAGTAACGCTTGAATTGCCACAGCTTAGTCCTCCTTATTTTCCTTGTCGGCATCGGCAGCCATTTCGGCTTCCACCTTTGCAAAGTCTGCATCTTCCGGGGTATCCAGACAAATGGAGCCGTTGGCGATACCAATAATGTTCAGCACGGAATACACCAGAATGATCACGCCGCAGATGGGCATGACCCAGTAGAACACGCCCACGGCAACGCCCAGCGAGGAGGTCTGCTGTCCCATAGCCAGCTGGGACACCTGAAAACCGCCGAACACCAGAATGGTCGCAGAGAAGATGAAGGCGATGACCTCAGCAAAGATGTGGAACGCCTTGCGCATGGTGGGGTTGAACCGGTCCACCAGCACGGGGATGTTCATGTGGCCGCGCTCGCCGGAGACGATGGTGGCACCCAGCATGGTGCTCCAGCCAAACAGATAACCCACCAGCTCTTCCGACCATGTGGAGGGAGAATTGAAGATGTAACGCACGATGACCTGATAGGTGGTCAGCACCACCATGACCGTCATGCTCAGACCTGCCAGCAGGTTGAGCACCTTGTTCAGGGTATTTCTCAGTTTTTCCATGATGCTCCTCCTCAGTCCGCAGTGTGGGCAGCGTTGTGCTGCTGGATCAGGTCATAAATGGGCTGCAGTTCCGGGTTTGCTGCCAGCACGGAATCGTGCAGGGGGGCCATAGCCTCCTGAAACGGTGCAGTGTCCGGGTAAATAAAGTTGACGTGCTGCTCGTTCTCGGCCTTATCTTTCGCCTCAGCCACAGCATCCTCCCAAGCATCCTGCTCGGTGCGCTTCACGATCTGGAAACCTTCTTCAAAGATCGCGCGCTCCTCGTCGCTGAGTTCGTTCAGGAAAGCGTAGTTTGCAACCAGCAGATCCGGCACCATCTGGTGCATATCGTAGGAGTAATACTTGCAGATATCGCCGTGACCGTTATCGGTCAGAGCCAGCTCGTTGTTCTCGGCACCATCCAGAATACCGGCCTGCAGTGCGGTGTACACATCGCCGAAGCCCATGGGCGTAGCGGTGCCGCCCAGCAGACGCAGCATTTCCACGTTGGTGGGCGACTGCTGCACGCGGATCTTCAGACCCTTCAGGTCGGAGGGCTGGCTGATGGGGGTCTTGATGGTGTAGAAGTTGCGGGTGCCGGCATCCAGCCATGCCACCGTTTCCAGACCGGCCTTGGAAGTGGTCTTGAAAATGGGGTCCGTCACCTCGGGGTCGTCCATCGCCTCGTGGTAGGCTTCTACGCTGGAGAACAGGTAAGGCAGGTTGAAGATCTGGTATTTGGCACTGAAGGTCTCCATGATGGCAGTGGACGCCACCACAAAGTCGATGGCACCGGTCTGGGTCAGCTGCACCATTTCGGTCTGGGAACCCAGCAACTCGCTGGGGTACACCTCCACGCGGTACTTATCGCCCAGCTTCTCGTTGATGTAGTTGGCAAAGGCTTCCAGTCCAAGATGATCCGGGTGGGTCTGGGACTGCACATGGCCGATGCGCACGATCTTGCGGTCGTCACCGGAGCCGGCACCGCAGCCGGTAAGCATCATGCTGCTGGTCAGTGCCGCTGCGCCCATCAGCGACAGAAACGTTCTTCTCTTCATGAATGGCATCCTCTCTTTTCACGTTTTTTCTATGATTATATTTTAACAACTCGTTCATTTTTTCGAAACCGGATTATTTTGTGAAACGCAGTACGATTTTGTCTTTGTTGTATCCAAGTACAATTTTTGTGTTTTTTGGACGAAAAAAACTGGCAAAAACAAAAAAGCACCCGTTCCTCTCCTGTTCACAGGCAGGAAAGAACGAGCGCTTCTTTTGGATCCGATTTATCCTTGTGCCGCTTTTTTCGCTGCGGCTATGCGGTATTCCGAAGGGGTCTGGCCGGTCAGGCGCTTGAACACCCTTGTAAAATAGTTGGCGTCGCTGTAACCCACAGCAGCGCCGATATCCTTCAGGCTCAGGCGCGGGTCCAAAATCAGCTGGCGCGCCTTGTTCACCCGGTATTCGTTCAGGTAGGCCGAAAAGTTTACCTTAAAGCACTGCTTGAACAGCTTGCAGAAGTAGGCGTCCGAGTAGCGCAGCGCAGCGGCGGCATCCTGCATGGAGATATCCTCCCTATAATGAGCGTCGATGAAGCGGCTGATCTCGGCACGGATGATGGCGGTGCGCATATCCTCGTCCTCTTCCCGGCGGAGGGGCTCTGCAGGCGCAGGGGGCTGTGCCGGGTGGGCAGGCAGCGGCACCGACACCTGCCGGATGGCATCCTCCACCGCGAATACCAGTTCCTGCTCGTTGTAAGGCTTGAGCAGATAGTCCATCGCCCGCACAGAGATCGCCTGCCGTGCGTAGTCGAACTTATCAAAGCCGGTCAGGAACAGGATGGCGCAATTTTTGTCTGTTTCACGGATCTTGCGCGCCACCTCCAGCCCGGTGAGACCCGGCATTTCAATGTCCAGCACAGCCACCTGCGGCGCTTCGCGGGCAAAAATTTCCAGAGCCTCTCTGCCGTTTTTGGCTTCATACAGGCTTATCAGATCTCCCAGATACTTCTGCAAGGTCCGGCACAGCACCTTGCGCTCGATCAATTCATCCTCTGCCACCAGCAATTTGCACTTCACGAGAGCGTCTCCTCCTTTTCTTCCGACTGCTGCGTTTGCGGTAGTTCAAACCGCACCACCGTGCCATGACCTGCGCGGCTGTACACCTGCATTTTACCGCCCGGATACAGCATCCCGATGCGGCGGGAAATATTGCCAAGGCCAATGCTGCGGCCGGTCTGCTCGCTCTGGGCAATTTTTGCCTGCACGGCGTCCAGTTCCTCTGCGGTCATCCCATTGCCGTTGTCCGCGACCGTGAGCACCAGCACCTTGTCCTGCATCCATGCCCGCAGCAGGATGCGTCCACCTTCCTCGCGGGACTTGAGCCCGTGCGAGTAAGCGTTTTCCACCACCGGCTGCAGCATAAAGGACGGCACCAAAACCGCCGCAGACTGTACATGGATGCTTTTTTCTACGGTAATGCGTCCATCGAACCGCATTTGCTGCAAATAAATGTAGTCCTCCAGCCCGTCCAGTTCCTCCTCCAGCGTGATCTGCTGGCGCTTGGTGCGCAGGTTGTGCCGGAACAAACTGCCCAGATGCACGATCATCTGGTCGGTGGTGGCAGCATCCTCCAGCCGTGCCATACAGGAGATCATGTTCAGGGTGTTGAACAGAAAATGCGGATTCACCTGACTTTTGAGCACCTCCAGCCGGGTGTGCTCCAGATCCTTTTCCAGTGCAAGGTTCCGCACCTCTTCCCGGTGCAAAGCCTGCTGGGTGGTCAGCTGCTGCGCCATGGCGTGCTTCATCTGGTTGAAGGTTCCCGTCAGCCGCCCCACCTCGTCGCTGCTTTTCACCGGTAGGTCCGGTCTGGAAAAATCGCCCTCGGCAATGCTGCGGGAAGCCTGCGCCAGCTCCAGCAGCGGGCGCACCACCACGCGGCTCAGCCCCCGGATGAGCAGCAGCATCAGCGCGGCTGCCGTCAGGAACAGCCCCAGATACAGCCACGGCAGATGCCGAATGTGAGCCGCCGTGCTGCTGTAAAGGGCGTTTTCCTGTTCCAGCGTGGCCTGTGTCAGACGTAGCGCATACTCGGCAAGGTAGTCCTGCAGTGCCATCACATGGTACATCTGTTCAATATAGGTATCTGCCGAGGGGGAAAGCTGCAAAAAGGCATCCCGCTCCTGCCGATAGCCCGCATACCCTTGCAAAAGATTCCATGTGCGGGCATAGCGCTCCTCGCCGATGCGGGCATAATCGAAGGGCAGGGCTGCAAGGCTCTGCTCGGAAGCGGTGCAGGCGGCGGTATAGGCCTGTTCGGTTTCAGAAGTAGGCTGGCGCACATAGCGAGCAAAGGCCTGGGCTTCGTCCTTGAGGGCGTTTTGCACCGTGTAGCAGACGGCGTTGTCGGCCAGCAGCATATCAAAGGAGCGTACCGTCCACTGACCTGCCATGGTAGCAATGCCAGTAGAAAGCATGGTGACCAGCAAAATCGCGGCAAGCCATGCCGTGACCTTGCGGCGCAGGGAGATACCGCCCTGCGCGGTTTTGTTCCGTGCCATACGCTTTCCCTCCTGTCCTTGCAGCACCCGGCCTTTTTTATAAGTATAATAATCTCCCGGGGAAAGTGCAACTGCAAAAAAGCACCGGCTTTCGTAAGGGAGCCGGTGCTTGCAGGCAATGTGCCAGGCTGTCAGCGGGTCAACAACTGAAAATGATTCCGCATCTTCCCAGAAAACACCAAAGTATAAGAAACTGAGCAGAAAAAGAAAAGCAGCCCAAAACCTTTCGATTTCGAGCTGCTTGCTATGCCGGTGGTGGGGGTCTCCCGCGCACTGAGCAACAGCCCGCAGGGCTGATTGCTCCCCTGCTGTGCAGGGTCGTGCTGTTCGACCCGCTCACACGCCGCAGATAAAAAGAAAGCCCCCCAGACAAGCTGGAGGGCTTCCTTTTTATGCCGGTGGTGGGGGTCGAACCCACACGTGTTATTAGCACAAGGGATTTTGAGTTTTTATCCGCATCTTCCATCTGGTGTCATCCAGTGATATTTAGTGATATCTGGTTCCCACTGTGCAAAGGCAAAATTCACGCCTTAACGAATAATAATTTGAAATATCCACGATTTTTCGATGCGTTTTCCCTCTACTCTGTTTTTTCGGTTTGGACCGCCCAAATGGAAATTGGAGGGATGTTC
>ERZ791809.1499-NODE-1499-length-12326-cov-2.591802_pt1 | contig 12326 bp, 13 predicted proteins | sample MGYA00509946_ERZ791809 | MGnify/ENA primary metagenome ERZ791809 (study PRJEB30046, sample SAMN00791993) | human gut metagenome | study: EMG produced TPA metagenomics assembly of the A metagenome-wide association study of gut microbiota in type 2...
GGTCCCTCCTCCACAAGAAGACCCTCCTGCCATAATATACGTATTTCCTTTTTTTACAACACAAGGAATATGCTTGTGTCCATGGAAAATATAACGTACATGATGTTTTTCTAACCAATACATTACATCTTGAGCATCCACAAGGGCTTTTGTCGAGTCAGCAATTTTTCCCATGAATAGTTTTTCATTCCATTTTATTTTCAAAAAATCATCTTTTCTAAGTGGCATTAAATGATGATGCATCATAGCAATCAAAGTATAATCCTCTAAATGATTAATAGATAATAACTCATCTTCAATTTCTTGTAAAAGTCTTTGCCCGACCATTCCCCTTGCTAGATTTCCTTGAGAAGTAGAATCTAAACAATGACGTCATTGTTTATGGCTTGAATCATTTTAACATCCGGATAAACTTTAATATTTTCTCCTAGCAAATAAGCTACCACTTTTGTCTTTTGTTTTTTTAAAAGATTCAAGCCATAAACAATGACGTCATGATTTCCTAAAACAAACGTTACATCACTATGATATTTCCTTTTTAAACGATTCATAAAATGAGAGGCTGCATACATATTTTTACGATTAGGCGAATTCATTAGATCACCCGTAATCAAAAATTTAAGTTGATGATCATGAGGAAGCATATGATAAAGTTCATCTAGACTATCCTGTAATACAATAAGTCCATTGTCTGTTTTCTTTGTTCCTAAATGAAGATCGCTTAGTTGTATAAAATATTGATCTTCATTTGTTTGACATTTCTTTTCAAAAATCTTATTTGTTTCTATTAGTCTAAAACATTCTTTTACTTCCTCTATGTTTTTTACAGGATAAAAAACACTTTGCTCTCCTTTAAATATAAAAACACCCGGCCAACGATCTATTTGATAAAGAGCATTTAAAAACAGATGAAAAGGTCCATATAAAGAGATATCTTCTTTCAATGCCTTTTTTATACGAAAAACGCGCATCAAATCATGATTATAACTATTATCAAAATTTTCAAAGAATTGCTGATCGATTCCCAATAATAAAATGACTTGATATTTTTCTTTTTCCTTTGCTATATATTTATGAAAATCATGTGCATAACTTGTTTTAAAAGCCGTATCATAGGTTTCAAAGTTTTTACTTCTAAAAAGTAACTCACATTCATTTTTTTGAATTTGATGTACAAATGGAAATTTTATATTTTGTTTTGTTAACCAATTTTTAAATTCTACAAGTTGTTCATAACTTGCATACACATACCTAAATGACTTATTACCGTCTTTAAAAATAAAATTAAAATAGAGATTCATCAAATCATATTCATTCATGTGTGTCACCTCCCACATATTATACACAAAAAAAAGCCTAACGAATAGGCTTTTAGAATTTTAAATTTCTTGGAGTTCTTGGGAATGGTTCAACATCTCTAATATTTTGCATACCTGTTAAATACATTAAGAAACGATCGAATCCTAAACCAAATCCAGCATGTTTACATCCACCAAAACGACGTAGATCCATGTACCATTGTAATCCTTCTTTGGCCATTCCTTTTTCATCCATAATTTTTTCTAAGACATCATATCTTTCTTCACGTTGTGATCCACCAACAAGTTCACCAATTCCTGGAACAAGTAAATCACAAGCAGCTACTGTTTTACCATCATCATTTAAACGCATATAAAATGCTTTGATTTCTTTAGGGTAATCTGTTAAAAATACTGGTCCACCAACAATTTTTTCACAGATATAACGTTCGTGTTCTGAATTTAAATCCATACCCCATTCTACTTTATTTTCAAATTTAACATCTGCTTTTAATAAATAATCGATTGCTTCTGTATAAGTCATACGTTTAAAATCACTATCTCTAACTGCTTTGATACGTTTGATACATTCTTTATCAATCATGCTTTCAAAGAATTTCATTTCTTCTGGTGCATTATCTAAGACATAATCAATACAGTATTTAACCATATCTTCAATTAAATCCATATCATCTTCTAAGTCAGCAAAAGCAATTTCAGGTTCAATCATCCAGAATTCACTAGCATGTCTTGAAGTATTTGAATTTTCCGCTCTAAAGGCAGGTCCAAATGTATAAACATCACGATATGTTAAAGCAAAAGCTTCAACATGTAATTGTCCTGTAACTGTAAGATAAGCTTCTTTTCCAAAGAAATCTTTATCAAATTCAGTATCATCGATTGTTGTTGCTCTAAACATTTCTCCAGCACCTTCACCATCATTTGAAGTAATGATTGGTGTATGGACATAAACGAATCCTTGGTTTTGGAAGAATTCATGAATAGCCATCGATAAAACAGATCTTAATCTAAAGATTGCATAAAAAGTATTTGCTCTTGGTCTTAAGTGAGGAATTTCTCTCATGTATTCAAAAGAATGTCTTTTCTTTTGTAATGGGAAATCTTCATCACAAGTTCCTTCAACCACTAAATGTGTTGCTTCAATTTCAAAAGGTTGTTTTCCATCTGGTGTTAATTTTAATTTACCAGTCACTTTAACAGCACTTCCTGTAGAAATATGAGAAGCTTCTTCATAATTATCAATAATTTCATCTAAATAAACAACTTGTACATTTTTAAAATATGTTCCATCATTTAAAGCTAAAAATCCGACTTTCCCACTATTTCTATTTGTACGGATCCATCCTTGTAATTCAACATATTCAATACCATCTAATTGATTTCTATCATTGATATATAATTCGTATAATTCTCTTACTGTAATAAATTCAAACATTTTTCTCTCCCTATTCTTGATCATTTGATTTCATTTTAATTACTAATTCTTGAATAGCTACCACAACATCTACTGTTTGGACTTCAACGCCTTCTTGAACCATAAAATGACTATGCGTAAAATCTACAATTCCTTTAATGCCTAATTTCATTAAACGATCCACTGTTTCTTGAACATTTTCTGAAATCGCCAAAATAGCAATTTTACAATCACTTGGAAAAGTTTCTTCCAACTTGTCAATATGACAAATTTTCACACCAAATCTTTCCCCTTCTTTATTTTTATCCATATCATAACCACAAACAATCTTACCTACTGTATATTGCCAACGATTATATTTTAAAATGGCACTTCCTAAATTACCAACCCCAATTAAAATAATAGGTTCATCTAATCCTAAACCTAAAACTTCACTTAAACCATCTATAAGATGTTTAACATCATAGCCTCTTCCACGTCTACCAAAATTATCCGTTTTTGATAAATATGTAAAATCACGCCTAATTGTTGTATCTTGTATTCCTGTAATTTCAAACAATTCACTCGATAAACATGTTTCTTTTCCTTCATGTTGCATTTTTCTAAGCGCTTTTAAATAAACAGGAAAACGGGACATTGTCGCTTTTGATATTTTTTTCTCCACACTAATCCCCTCCTATTGATTCTAATTCTAAATCAAGATGTGGTTTAATGCCAAGCGATAAATCACTAAACTTATTATTATCATACATAACTTTTCCTGCTAAAGCAATCATCATTGCATTATCTGTACAACATTTCATTGGTGGAAGAGACAATTGTACGTCTTCTAACATGGCAACTTGCTCTTTCATCTTTTCTCTTAAACCCCTATTAGCAGAAACCCCACCAGCTAACATAATTTCTTTAACACCATATTCTTTAGCCGCTCGAATCGTTTTATCGACCAAAACATCAACAACAACATTTTGAAAAGACGTTGCTAAATCATTTTGATTGATTTCTAATCCTTTTTGTTTATGATTATGTGCTAAATTAATAACCGCTGATTTTAACCCACTAAAACTAAAATTATAACTATCATCATCCAACGGTTTAGGTAAAGCATAACTTGCCTTTCCTAAATGTGCCATCTTATCTAAAACAGGCCCTCCAGGATAAGGTAAATTTAAAACTCTTCCCACTTTATCATATGCTTCTCCAACAGCATCATCTAAAGTTTCACCAATCACTTCAAAAGAATAAGGATGTTTCATCAAGACAAGCTCTGTATGCCCACCACTGACTACAAGACATAGTGCTGGATAAACAATATCTTTTTCATAATTATTTGCATAGATATGCCCTGCAATATGGTGAACCCCAATTAATGGTTTATCATAAGCCAAAGAAAGTGTTTTAGCAACTTGTAAACCAATATGTAAAGAGCCAACAAGTCCTGGACCTTTTGTTACACAAATAGCATCAAGGTCTTCCATTTTTATATTTGCTTGTTTTAACGTTTCTTTTAAAACAACAGATACACATTCAACATGCTTACGGCTGGCAATTTCAGGGACAACACCACCATACATTGCATGTATGTCGATTTGACTTGCCACGACACTACTCAAAAATTCTCTTTGATCTTTTAAGACAGCCATCGCCATTTCATCACAACTTGATTCAATTGCTAGTAATAATGACATCTCTATCCCTCCAATTCCTTGATCATTAAATACGCATCTTCACCATTGCTATAGTATCTTTTTCTAACAGCAACATTTTTAAACCCAAATTTTTGATACAAAGCAATTGCTTTTACATTTGAAACACGTACTTCTAAATTAACATTTTGATAATGTAATTCTTCACTTTTTTCAAGAGCGTATTCCATCAGTTGGCTTGCACACCCTTGTCCTTGAAAATGTCGATCTGTCGCAATTGTTGTAATTTGACATTGATCACCTAAAAACCATAATCCTATGTATCCAATAATTTGATTTTCTTTTTCAAGAATATAATAACCCGCCATAGGATTCTCTTTTAATTCATGTATAAAATCTTCTTCATTCCATGGTGATAAAAAAAGATCTTTTTCTAATTCTACAATTCTTTTTAAATCATCAACTTTCATTTCTCTTATTGACATATTTTTTTAGCCTCAACTTCCTTAATATATCTTGGAACAAGACCATCAACATTTTCTATTTCTTTTTCTAAAGTAGAAAGTGCATAAATATGATCGGCAAGATCCACTTCTTTTTCAGGTATTCCTACTAAATGTGTATCACCAACAATTTCATAATCACTATATTGTTTTTGATAATTTTCAAATTCATCAATATTTATTAAACAATCATCAACAATAACCTTTCCTTCATTGTAAATTCCTAGAAATAATTTATGGCTTCTTGCATCTAAAATAGAAATAGCTTTTTTCATTCCTGCCATCGCCTTTAAAGAAGAAACAGTTTTTACCTTAATATTCATCGTTGCATTTAATGTTTTCGCAATCGTTAAAGCAACACGTACACCGGTATAAGAACCCGGTCCAATAGTAATGACCATTTCATCAAAATCGCTCATTTTAAATAATTTTCTTGTAATAACTTTTGTAAATAAACGATTGCATACTCAGATTGCTTTCGATTTCCTTCTTCTTGTAAAGAAGCTAAACATTTTTGATTTTCATATAAAGCTACTACTAAATACTTATTAGCACTATCCATGACAATTGTTTTCATATTCAATCTCCTTTACAAGTTCTTCGTATTTTTTACCAATTGGTTTTAAAATAAATTCTCTATGATCATCATCGATTCTTTTTATCGTCATTGCTAAACGTTCTTGAGGTAAAATATCTTCTAAAAATTCTGGCCACTCAACCACACAAATATCGTCACTATCAAAAATTTCTTCAAAGCCTAAATCTTCACTTTGTCCTTCTAAACGATAAGCATCAAAATGAGATAATTGATAATTTCCCTGATATTGTTTTAAAATTGTAAAAGTTGGTGAATTAATAATTCTTTTAATTCCTAAACCCTTTCCTATTCCTTTAGTAAAGGTTGTTTTGCCTGCACCCAAATCACCATTAAGTGTCAATAACATATGCGGTTTTAGTAATTTTCCTAAATATTCACCAAAAACTAATGTTTCATCTCTATTATTTATAGTAATCACTTTTTCCATAATAACCCTCTTTTAAATCTTGATAAAAACTATACCATTTCTTAGTAAAATTCTGATCAAATGGTCCTCCCTTTTTTACTGCTAAATCAATCAAAACATCTAGTTGTTTCTTTAAAATTTTGTCTAATTCATCACTATAGCCCATTTCACGAGCATGTTGACGATATTCTTCTTGATCTAAAATACGATAGTTTCCATCTGGAAATACTTTTAAATCTAAATCATAATCAATATATTTTAAAGCCTCTCCATCATATAAAGTTGGTGAAGCAATATTACTATAATAATACACTCCAGTTTTTCTAATCATACAAATGACATTGTACCATTTATGTTTGGGCATATACCAAATAGCAGGTTCACGTGTATGCCACATTCTGCCATCTGATTCTGTCACCAATGTCCGATTATTAATAACAATGTAATGATCATCCGTTTCTTGTAAAACAAGTCCCTTTGACCAACATCTATGTATTTTACCATTATGTTTATATCCATGTATTAAGATTTTCTTTCCTACAATATCTTCCACAACAAACGACTCCTTATTAACATTTACATTATACACAAATTCATCTTTCTTTCAAAGAAAAAAAGACTCGAAACGAGTCTTATAAATGAACTGCTTTTTTAAGCCTTGGATATAAAATCACAAACAAAATAAAGCAAGCAATGATTGTTGCAATATTATAAGGTAAGTTATAAGTTAAGTTTGCTTGTAATGGTGTTTGGAAAGCATACCATCCTGAAATCAAATGACAAATCGTTTTTAAAACACCCATTACGATAATTCCAACAGGTAGTTCATACTTACCCACCTTTAATAAAGGAATAAGTGGTGTAAGTCCAATTAAAACCATTGGTAATAAATAATCAAAGATTACCGATAAAGGACCATAAAATGTTGCAAGTCCTAAAGCAAAATGTAGACCTAAACAAACAAGTGAAACAATCAAACTGTAACCCCAATTCATCAAATAGCCACATAAAATAATTGCAACAAGCGAAAAAGCACAGTTACCACCTTTTGGCATCTCATAAAATTTTGTGCAATATTCTAAAACAACTTGCATTGCCGCAAACATTGCCATATAAGCCATATTCTTCGTAGTTAATTTAACTTCCATAGTCATCCTCCTTTAAATGAGGCAAAATAAAAACCTTTTTACATACGCAAAAAGGCAAATAAACTATTTTGCACTCTCTACGCTAGCATTACCTAGTTCAGATTATAAGGGACAAGGTTTTCACCTTTCTCAGCATTTGCGCCCCTGGCAAGTCTTATTATAAATCAATCTCTTCTTTTTTCAATCTTTTTATAGTTTTTTCTTCCTTGTCGGTGTTATAATGGAAAAGTATTAATAAGGAGGACTTGAATGTTATGTCAAAAATTATTTCCGTAAACGCTGGAAGTTCATCTTTAAAATTCCAATTATTTGAAATGGATGATGAAACTGTTATTACTTCTGGTGTTATTGAAAGAATTGGTTTAGAAGATTCTATTTTTACTATTAAGTATAATGGAGAAAAAGATGTCACAACTTTACCAATCGAAAACCATAAAGTTGCTGTTCAACTTTTATTAGACACTTTAATCAAAAAAGAAATTGTTAAAGATTTAGACGAAATCAAAGGTGTAGGTCATCGTGTAGTTCAAGGTGGAGCTTATTTTGATCAATCAGTAATCATTGATGATGATGTAGTTGCTAAAATTGATGAATTAAAATCATTAGCACCTTTACACAACCCTGCTCACTTAACTGGATATTATGCTTTTAAAGAAGCAATTCCTAATGCTGGAGCTGTTGCTGTATTTGATACAGCTTTCCATCAAACATTAGAACCAAAAAGTTATATTTATCCGATTCCTTACAAATATTATGTAGAAAACAAAGTACGTAAATACGGTGCTCATGGAACAAGCCATTTCTATGTTTCATCTCGTTGTCGTGAAATGATGGGAAACCCTAAACACTCACGTATTATCGTTGCTCACCTTGGAGCTGGTGGTTCTTTAACTGCTGTTAAAGATGGTAAATCAATCAATACATCTATGGGATTTACACCTCTTGCTGGTATTATGATGGGAACACGTTCTGGAGATGTTGATCCTTCAGTTATCGATTATTTAATCGAAGAAGTTGGTTTAGATATGAAAGAAGTCATCAAGATGCTTAATAAAGAATCTGGATTACTTGGTGTTTCTGGTGTATCAAGTGACTTTAGAGATGTACAAGAAGCTGCTGCCAACGGTAATGAAAGAGCGCAACTTGCCTTAGATATTTTCTTTAGAAGAGTTATTGCTTATATCGGTCGTTACTTCATTGCTTTAGGTGGAGTTGATGCTATTTGCTTTACAGCAGGTATTGGAGAAAACTCATTCTTTGCAAGAAAAGAAATTTGTAATTTATTAGCTGAAGCTTTAGGTATTGAAATTGATGATGATGCAAACGTTAATGGTAAAGGTGATCGTTTAATTTCTACGCCAAATAGTAAAGTTAAAGTTTACGTTATTCCAACAAACGAAGAATTAGTTATCGCTAGAGATACTAAGAGATTGTTAAATTTATAAGATAAAAGAAAGGTCTCCTCGTGAGACCTTTTAATATTCATCATCTTCATCAAAAATAATATGTTTTATGTGATTTTCTATCCGTAATTACATTGCAAAATCTTTTTCTAATATCTAATCTTTGAAGATCAACAACACGCATATCACTCAACTGCATACGACTCCTTATTGGATATTTTCTTATTTTTGCACGAATATCTAATTCATATTCAGTTGCTTCTGGCGAATCTTCTTTAATAGATGTACAGGGAATAACGAGCATTTTCGACCCAAAATCTTTTAAAACGTAGCACCAATGCCCATCCATCAATTCTTTAGGGAATCCTCTACCAATGTTAAAATAGGCCATTTGGTGAACCATAGGTCGACGAGAAACATGATAATAAGTTTGATCAGGTTCTGGATTCTCTTCTTCAACTAATTGACAATAAAAATACTCTAATTGTCTTGTTTGATGCAATAAAGAATAGGTATACTTTTCTACATCATAGCATTCTGTTTCTTTCAAATTTTTTAATGATTTTTTCATTTCGTCCATATTATATTCTACAGACATCTCACTTTTTTTATTTTCCATAAAAATACCTCCATTATTATATCGCCAAAAAAAATCATTTTTTCTTCTTTTTTTAAAAAATTTGTAGTTGATTTATAAATAAGTACTCTATATAATAGATGCGGTTATAAAATGAGATTTGAAAATAGAGCGCCAGGACTGCATTGCAGTTGACGAGGACTAGACTTATCGAAAAATTCGGCGGATGGTCTAGAGGTATGATACTACCTAAACGATGAACAAAAACTACAAGTGATTGTAAAACAAATTCATCTGGTATCCTCTTTTTTATAACCACACATATAAATATATAAAGGAGGATTTTTTATGTGTGGAATTACTGCCATTAGTGCAAACAAAGAAGCCCTACCATTCTTACTTCAAGGGCTAGAAAAACTAGAATACCGTGGATATGATTCAGCGGGTATTACAACAATTGAAGGAAACCATTTATTTACAAAAAAAGCTAAAGGCCGTCTTCAAAATTTAAAAGATTTATTAAAAGATGAAAATGTTTTAGGTCATGTTGGGATTGGTCATACTAGATGGGCTACTCATGGAATCCCATCAAATTTAAACTCTCATCCTCATACTAATAATGATGAGACTATTTCTTTAGTTCATAATGGAATTATTGAAAATTATAGAGAACTTAAAGAAATCTTAATTTTACAAGGATATCAATTTCATTCTGAAACAGATAGTGAAGTTGTTGTTCATATGATGGATTATTACTATAAAAAAGAAAAAAATTTACAAAAAGCATTAGAAAGAGTTATTACAAGAATTGAAGGAAGCTATGCTTTATGTATTGTTTCAACAATTGAGCCTGATAAAGTCTTTATCGCTAAAAAAGACAGTCCATTAGTTATTGGAAAAACAGCTGATGCTTCTGTCGCTGCCAGTGATATTCCAGCTATTTTAGATTATACAAAAGATGTTTATTTCTTAGAAGATTATGAAATCGCTATTTTAAATAAAGGAAATGTTTCTTTCTTTGATCAATACGGAAATCCTATCGAAAAAGAAATCACTACTATTCCTTATGATAATGAAGCTGCTCAAAAAGGTGGATATGATACATTCATGTTAAAAGAAATTCATGAACAACCATATGCTATTGCTGAAACTTTAAGAGGACGTGTTGAAGGAACAGATCGTATCATTTTACCTGAACTTGATGCCATTCATGATAAATTCAAAACTTTCAACAAAGCTTACTTTGTTGCTTGTGGAACTGCTTATCACGCTTGTCTTTCAGGAGCAAATATTTTAGAAAGATTAACAGGAATACCTACTTTTACTCAAGTTGCCAGTGAATTTAGATATTGTGATCCTATCGTTGATGAAAAAACAATGTGTGTCTTTGTTTCTCAATCAGGAGAAACAGCTGATACAATGGCTGCTTTACGTTTAGCTAAAGAAAAAGGCTGTACAACAATTGCAGTTGCAAACGTTTTAGGATCATCTATTTCTCGTGAAGCTGATCATACAATTTATACATGTGCTGGTCCTGAAATTGCTGTTGCTTCAACAAAAGCTTATACAACACAATTAATTGTCTTATTATTACTTGGTATGTATATTTCTCAAGCTTTAGGAAATGAAAATGAAGATTATAAACGTATTATTGAAGGTATTGCTTCATTACCTCAACATATTGAAAACATCTTAAAAGATGAAAAAACATTTGAACATTATGCATCTTATTTAAAAGATTTAAAAGATACTTATTATATTGGTAGGAGTTTAGATTATGCTACTGTTTTAGAAGGAGCTTTAAAATTAAAAGAAGTTTCATATGTCCATGCTGATGCCTATATTGCAGGTGAGTTAAAACATGGTCCAATTGCATTAATTGAACAAGGAAGTTTAGTGATTGCTGTAGCAACACAACCAAATATTGCTGCTAAAACAATTTCTAACATTCAAGAAACAATTGCTCGTGGTGCTAATGTTATCTTATTTACAATTGATGGACAAGAAGTAGGAAATGTTAAAGAAACATATATCTTACCTGACGTTGATCCAATCTTACAATCTGTTTTAGTTGCTGTACCTTTACAACTGATTGCTTACTATGCAGCTGGTCTTAAAGGTTGTGATGTTGATAAACCACGTAACCTAGCTAAATCAGTTACAGTTGAATAAAAAGAAAACTCTATGATTCCTATTTCATAGAGTTTTTTTATCCTTTTATTCTTTTAACAAAAAAAGCGCTTAGGCGCTTTTTTAACTATCTTCTTAATCCTAATCTTTGTACTAAAGAAGCATATCTTTCGATATCTTTATTTTTTAAGTATTTTAATAAATCTCTTCTTCTACCAATTTTCTTTAATAAACCTCTATTTGAGTGTTTATCTTTTGGATGTTGTTTGAAATGACCATTTAATTTGTTGATATCTGCAGTTAATACAGCGATTTGTACTTCTGGAGAACCAGTATCTCCTTCTTTAGTAGCATATTCTTTCATGATAGCTTGTTTTTCTTGTTTTGTTAACATTTCTTTTATCCTCCATATGTTAATTTCTTGGCAATATCCAAGCTATACGTTGAGTATTCGCATATCCTAGACATTGTTGCACGACTATTATAACAAAACATATATAAATTTCAAAGACTTTTTTTAATTATTTTGTAAATCTCTTGAAAATTATTTTTTTGTCTAAAATTATTTAAAACTAACAAAACAAAAGGTGCAACCATAACCCCCCAAATACCCATCAATTTCATAAACAGATACATAGCAACAAACATATAGAGAGCTGGTATTTTGATTTTTTTAGATAAAAGATGTGGTTCTAAAATATTCCTTATCAGAGCAATGATCCCATAAAGAATTAATAGTTTTAATGATAGAGATATTTGATTTAATAAAGCAAGAGTAATGATCCAAGGAAACATAATCATCTCAATTCCTAATACTGGAAAAAAGTCAAAGAAGGCAATAAAAAAAGAAAGATTCAATGCTTGTTTGATTCCTATCACTTGAAAGCCTAAAAAAAGCCCTATAAATGTGATAACAAATAAAATACTATATGTTTTTATAATGATAATAAACGTCTCTGTAAAAGAAGATATAAGGGTCGTATAAAGATTTTCTTTTTTTCTTTGAATAAGTGATTGATGAAATAAAAAAAGTATTGTTAGAAAGAAATGAATAAACAGACAAGCAATAAAATGAACCATATTCATCGCAAGCGATAATACATAATGAATACTTGTTGAAAGAATATTTTGAATGAGAGTTTGAATTTGTTGATAAAATTGCGTAAAAAAAGAAATGAGATA
>ERZ791809.1500-NODE-1500-length-12321-cov-3.562286_pt1 | contig 12321 bp, 10 predicted proteins | sample MGYA00509946_ERZ791809 | MGnify/ENA primary metagenome ERZ791809 (study PRJEB30046, sample SAMN00791993) | human gut metagenome | study: EMG produced TPA metagenomics assembly of the A metagenome-wide association study of gut microbiota in type 2...
AGAAGCACGCGCTTCGCTTAAACTACAGACCGGAGGTGTCCACCATCGACGCCGAGTTCTCGGACGATATCGATCCTGCAAAGAGCCCCGAGCTGCAGGAAGCGTACATCCGCAACGTACAGCAGACACTGTAAGGTTCAGATTCTGACGCGGGACGCTGCATGCGCCTGCAATGTGTGAAAACATACCGTAAATTTCGAAAAAGAAAACCTCTCCCGTCGGTTTCCCGACTGCGGAGAGGTTTTTTCTGGTATCCAATAGAATGCGCGCTCTGCCATCTTTATCCAACCTTAATGCGACGTCCCCGTCCCTTATCCGATCTTAAAATCTCTGGCCGTATAAAATATAATTATCACAGAAATAAGGAGCTGCCTTTATGCCAGAGAAAATCATCCGTCGAAAGCACCGTCTTTCGTCTTTTCAAACTATCACATTAGGGTTTGCCGGGGTCATTTTACTCGGAGCACTGCTGCTGATGCTTCCGATCTCCACAACAGCCGGGTGTGTAACGCCATTCAATGAAACGCTGTTTACCGCGACCTCTGCCGTCTGCGTCACAGGACTTGTTGTTCAAGATACCGGAAGCTATTGGTCCGGCTTCGGACAGACGATCATTCTGATACTGATCCAGATCGGAGGACTTGGCGTCATAACCGTAGCAGCATCGTTTGCGCTGTTGTCCGGGCGAAAAATCTCCCTGATGCAGCGCAGCACCATGCAAGATGCAATTTCTGCGCCAAAGGTCGGCGGAATCGTCCGTCTGACACGGTTCATCTTGCGAGGAACGTTTTTGATCGAACTGCTGGGCGCACTGGCCATGCTGCCGGTGTTTTGCCATGACTATGGATGGCGCGGCATCTGGATGGCAGTGTTTCATTCCATATCCGCATTCTGCAACGCCGGATTTGACATTCTTGGAACAGAAAGTAATCTCTATCCATCCCTTACCGGCTATGCCGGCAGTCCGACAATCAATATCACGATCATGCTGCTGATCGTAGTTGGCGGCATTGGTTTTTTGACATGGGACGATGTCTGCGAAAACAAGTGGCGGCTTCATCGCTACCGGATGCAGAGTAAGGTGATCCTTGTCACGACAGGTCTTTTAATTCTTTTGCCCGCCGCGTTTTTCTTTTTCACCGACTTTTCCGCGCTTTCTACCGGAAAGCGGCTGCTGGCATCTTTTTTTCAGTCCGTTACGCCGAGGACCGCGGGCTATAACACAGTAACGCTATCTGCAATGTCCGGTGCGTCGCAGGGCATAATGATCCTTCTGATGCTCATTGGCGGTTCTCCGGGTTCTACGGCAGGCGGAATAAAAACAACGACGCTGGCGGTCTTGCTTGCCAATGCTGCCGCAACCTTTCGTCAGCGGGAGAATGCTCAGTTTTTCGGACGTAGGATTGATTGCAGCGCTGTCAAGACCGCCGCAACCATTCTGACAATGTACCTTACACTGTTCTTTGGCGGCGCTGTTTTTATCAGCGTGTATGAAGATTTGACGCTTTCCGCATGCCTGTATGAAACTGCTTCGGCAGTCGGAACAGTGGGATTGACCCTGGGTATCACGCCGCAGCTGCATCTCCCTTCCCAAATAGTGCTGATCGTGCTCATGTATCTGGGCAGAGTCGGCGGTCTTACGCTCATTTATGCAGCGTTTTCCGGCAAAAAAATAAACGGCGCAAAGCTGCCGCAGGAAAAAATAATGATTGGATAAGGAGTCTTTACACATGAAAAACATTTTATTGATTGGCGCAGGCCGCTTCGGACGGCATATCGCTATGCAGTTATCTCAGCTGGAGCATCAGATCATGGCAGTCGATACAAACGAAGAACGGATCAATGATATACTTCCCTTCGTCACCAACGCGCAAATTGGAGACAGTACAAACGCGGAGTTTCTTCGCTCCCTTGGCATCGGAAATTTCGATGTCTGCATCGTGACCATTGGCGGCAGCTTTCAGAATTCTCTGGAAACGACGTCGCTTCTGAAGGAGCTGGGCGCGAAGTGTGTAGTGTCACGTGCCGAGCGGGATGTACATGCAAAGTTTCTGCTTCGCAACGGAGCCGACCATGTGATCTACCCGGAAAAGCAGGTAGCAGAATGGGCAGCAATTCGATATACTGCCGATCATATTTTCGACTACATGGAGATTGACGAGCAGCACGCCATTTTTGAAGTAGAAGTTCCACAAGGGTGGATTGGCAAAAGCGTTGGTGAACTGAATATTCGCAGGAAGTATGGCATTAACATTCTTGGCATCAAACATTCCGGAAAAACCGACGTTTCAATTACGCCTGATACGGTGCTGTCAGGAGAAATAACCATTTTAGCGCTGGGTGAATATAAGGCGCTGCAAAAGTGTTTCCGGATATGAACGGACGGTGAAACAATATGAAAGATGTCATTTTGATCGTTGGGATGGCTCTAACGTTCCTGTTCGGATGGTTTCTGATGGAGCAGCTGGATCGCTTTCTGTACGAAAATCAGAAACGAATCCGATTGGACACAATGGAATTCGCCACATTTTGGTGCTATAATACCATCAAGAGGGGTGGTGAAACTGTGCAGAACAATGAAAACAATCTATCAAAAGAGCATATTCTGGTGTGCCTGTCCTCGTCCCCATCCAATGAACGTATTGTACGAATGGCAGGGAAAATGGCGCAGGCATTTTGCGGAAGCCTTACCGCGCTCTATGTGCAGACCCCCGGATACTCTGGCATGAACGCAGAAGATATCGCTCGACTGCAGGCGAATATACGTCTTGCACAGCAGCTTGGTGCAGAGATCATCACAACACATGGAGAAGATGTACCAACGCAGATTGCGGAATATGCGCGACTCTCCGATGTGACCAAAATCGTAATTGGGCGCAGCGGCGTGCAGCGACGGCATTTCTGGAGCGAACCGACGTTGACAGAACAGCTCATTACGCTTGCGCCGGAAATGGACATTCACATCATTCCGGATGCGGAGGTCTATAAAAGCGATCCCAGGAAACCATTTTCCGCCGTTCGCCCGGCGCTTCCAACCGCCCGGGAACTGCTTCTGACTGTCGGGATTCTGACAGCCGCTACGATCATCGGGTGGTTGTTTCTGCGGCTTGGCTTTGCGGATGCCAATATCATCATGGTTTATCTGCTGGGTGTGCTTCTGACCTCCGCCTTTACCAGCGGATATACCTGCGGCGTGCTGTCCGCCTTTTTGAGTGTCATCTTGTTCAATTATTTTCTGACAGAACCCAGGCTGTCTTTGGTCGCCTATGGAAGCAAATATCCCATAACCTTTGCCGTCATGTTCATGGCTGCGCTTTTGACAGGTACACTTGCAGCCAAGCTCAAAGCCCACGCGCAGCTATCCGCACGGGACGCTTATCGCACAAAGCTGCTTTTTGATATGAACAGGCAGCTTCAAAAAGCGGAAACGTCTGAGGAAGTTTACCGGATGACCGCAACACAGATACAAAAGCTCATGCAGCGGAACATCCTGATTTATCCGGCACAGGAAGGCGCGCTGTCCAAAGGGATCCTTTACCCGGCTGACGCAAGCAGCCCATATAGTGCCCCGGACACAGACCAGGAACAGGATGTGATCGACTGGGTCTGGCAAAACCGGAAACGTGCCGGAGCAACGACACAAAACTTTCCCAAAGCAAAACGACTGTATCTTGCCATTCGTACCGGGCAGCAAATTTACGGCGTTGTTGGGATTCCGATGGAGAAGCAAACGCAGCCTGACGCATTTACATCCAGCGTTCTGTTCTCCCTTCTCGGTGAGTGCGCTCTGGCGCTGGATAACCTGCGAAATGCCAGAGAAAAGGAAGAAGCTGCCGTTCTTGCAAAGAACGAACAGCTTCGCGCTAATCTTCTGCGTTCAATTTCTCATGATCTCAGGACACCGCTGACCTCTATTTCCGGCAACGCCGACACACTGCTGCACAGCTATGACATGCTGGATGAGCAAACACGGAAACAGATTTTTACGGACATTCATGACGATGCACAGTGGCTGACCGAGCTGGTTGAAAATTTGCTCTCCATTACGAAAATCGCTGACGGCAGCGTCAAGCTGCGTCTTTCCGATCAGGTTGTGGACGATATTGTGTCGGAAGCGCTACGGCATATCGACCGAAGATCGACAGAACATCACATCACGGTGGATTGCGGAGACGTGCCGCTGCTGATACGGGTGGATGCAGGACTCATCGTGCAGGTGCTTATCAATCTGGTGAACAATGCAGTCAAATATACTACGGCTGGCTCTGACATCTGCATCACGGCAACCCAGCAAAAAAAAGCGGTTGAGATCTGTGTCAGCGATAACGGCCCTGGTATCCCGGACGAACTAAAGGAGCGTGTTTTTGAAATGTTCTTTGCCGGGGGAAATCCGATTGGCGACAGCCGCCGAAGCCTCGGACTTGGGCTCACGCTCTGTCAAGCCATCATTCATGCACATCACGGCGAAATAACGCTGAAAAACAATTCGCCGCATGGCTGCATCTTTTCCTTTACATTACCGCTTAGTGAGGTGAACTTAAATGAATAAGCCACTTGTCCTTGTTGTAGAAGATGATACCCCTGTGCGCAATCTGATCACGACGACGCTGAAAACTCACGAATACAGGTATCTTTCGGCGCAAAACGGCGCAAGCGCCGTGATGGAGGCGCTGTCTCACAATCCAGATATTGTGCTACTTGATCTGGGACTTCCAGATATGGATGGCGTGGAGATCATCCAAAAGATCCGTTCGTGGTCGAATATGCCGATCATTGTAATCAGCGCCAGGACAGAGGATTCCGATAAAATCGGGGCGCTGGATGCCGGGGCGGACGATTACCTGACAAAGCCTTTTTCCGTAGATGAACTGTTGGCACGACTGCGGGTGACGCAGCGAAGGTTAGCGTTGATAAAAGCAGATACGGCACAGGAAACCCCAATTTTTACGAACGGTGCGCTGAAAATCGACTATGCGGCAGGCTGCGCATATCTTGATGGTGCAGAACTGCACCTAACACCCATCGAATACAAACTGTTGTGCCTGCTCTCCAAAAATGTTGGTAAGGTTCTGACACACACCTACATTACGCAGCAGATTTGGGGCAGCAGTTGGGAAAATGATATTGCTTCTCTGCGCGTATTCATGGCAACCCTGCGCAAAAAGCTGGAAAACGGGAAAGATGGGCAGCAATACATACAAACGCACATCGGCATCGGTTATCGGATGCTGCGGGTCGAGTGAGCAATCCCTGTGTCCGCCCCTTGCGGACTGCCTTTGCCACCAGCATGGGATATATTTTTGCAAATGGCATATACTTTTTCAGTTTTCATTTTCGGCTGTCCTCCTTCCCGTGGTGTATAAAGGCAAGGGCCATGCTCTGCCCATCAAGTTCGCCGTCCTATCAAAGCGGCATTCGTTGCATACATACAATGACGATCGTGTAATCGGCTGCGTAGGTAAATTCACCTATTTTTTCCTATGTATTTCGCCATATCATTGTATTTTCTGATATTTATTCTGTTTTACAAAAATTCACTTAGACTATGATAGATTTCACCATCGCGTCCTGGCATCGCTTTTGCACATGTCAATGAATTTAAAATAGATTCTTCCACAGCCTCTGCCACCAGCCGGAATACCTTATCAAGTTGATTTTCCGGGAAGTACTTCATCATATGAAACTGCTCTTCTTTCGTATCCGGTATCCCATTCGCATTGGTAAACCCAATAAATACATCCCCACTGCCATGTCCCATAAAAGAACCAGTTCGTATCAACCCAACTGCTGCTCTTTTTAAAACTCTCTTTAACTGTCTCTCTCCAAGCGGCAGATCAGTCCCCACAATGACCATGATGGAACCCTTATCCTCTTTTGCACTGTTTTGCATTTTCATGCATATCTGTCTGCCAACCGGCACGCCGGCAACGGTAAGATCTTGCGTTTTTCCAAAATTAGACTGCACCAAAACACCGATTGTATACTCTTTACCGCCAAACGTTAAAATTCTTGATGCGGAACCAATCCCACCCTTTAATCCAAAACAGACTGTCCCTCTTCCGGCACCGACTGCCCCCTGCTTAAAGTTTTTTTCTGCGTGTTCGATTGCAAAAAGTACATCTTCTGCCTCTATTACCCGTTCTGTGATCTGATTAATTCTAGAGTCATTCGTCTCTCCTACTACTGGATTAACGCTTACTAACTCTTTACCGTTCTTCCTGCATTCCTTTTCCGTAAATGTGACAAGCCCATCTGCTGCCTTTCCTACATTTAGTGTATTCGTCAGTGCGATCGGCGTCTCTAATACACCGAGTTCTTCAATCTGAACCGTTCCCTGCGTCTTCCCAAAACCATTTAATGCATAAACCGCTGCAAGTGGCTTCCTTTCATAGACAAAACCATCACATGGTATGATCACTGTAACACCAGTCTGGTTTTTTCCCTTCCTCACCGTATAATGCCCAACCTTTACTCCCGGCACATCCGTGATCGTATTGCGAATTCCACACTTGCCATTTCCTATCGTATATCCATATGCACGGATTCCCTTTCCTGTAATTTCTTTCACAAAATATAAGGTATCAATTCCCTCACCTCTGTCATTTTTCAGACGTGTTTCACAGTGAAAATTCATTTTTTCCATCAGGTGCAGCTGTGCTTTGTTCGTACTCCAGGTTCTAAGTGCCATTACCGTATATCTGCTGCTTTCTTCCACGTATTCTTTCGCTTTCTGATATAATACCAGTGCTAGCCCCTGGCCTCTGTACTCTTTTCTGATGCAGAGTGTGGTAAAATAACAGATATCCCTGTAATCTTTTAAAGCCTCACATTCTTCCATCGAACGAAATGACAGAAAAGCAATGATTTTCTTCTCTCTTTTTAATAAAAGTGTATGCTGTTTTGCCACCTCATTAAAGTAATTTCTGACACCGTCACCAGATTTTTTCTCCCATGTCTTTTGAACAGTGCTTCCCCGCTCCGATAACGGCGGTTCAAAATCCTTATCACACTCTGATAAAATAGCATACACCTCGTTTGCTTCCCATTCATCCTCTAACTTATCTCTGAAAAAAATTTCATCCTTCATTTGTTCTGCTCCTATCTGCACCGTCAATGCTCTTCTGTAACTGTTTCAAACACGCCTACTGCAATTTGAAATCCTTTTGTTAAAGATTCCGGGTTAATCCATTCTTCTAATGTATGCGCACCCGCTCCTTCTATGAGTCCAATACACAGAGACGGAATTCCCATAGCTAGCGGTATATTACAATCCGTGGACGCCTGCCCAAATGCAGGTCGTTTTCCGGTAACTTTTTCTATCAGATCGCTGCACTTTTGTGCTATCCGCATAATTTTTTCTGTATCGACCACTCCCATGCAGGGACGTTCTCCTATCTTTTTACATTCAATCTGAACATCATCTGTCTTACGTTTTTTTAATGTTTCATACAAATAGTTCTCGCATTCCACCAGGGCTTCTGCCTCATCCGAACGTGCTTCATACAGCATACTGCACTCCTGCGCAATCGTATTTACCGATGTTCCTCCCGAAATGACTCCGGCATTATATGTAGTATGCCCGGCGCCAACAGGCTGATAACCGTACAGTTCATGAATCAGTGCTGCCATTTCCGCAACTGCACTTTTATTGCCAAAATCAAGATAAGAATGTCCTCCTTTCGTCTTTACTACAATTCTATAACGATAAGAACCGACACTCGATGTATAGATATGATGCGTGTACAGATCAAAGCTGGTTACCCACCTTAAACGATTTCCATAGGACTCCATCAGTTTACGGCTTCCTGCAAGATTTCCAAGTCCTTCTTCCCCAACATCAAATACAAACCAGACACCACAGGACCTTTTTTTCACTTTTTCATGGACATATTTGATCAGCAGCAATAATATTGCGGCATTTGCAGTATCATCTCCAATTCCCGGACAACACCACTTCCCCTTTTTTTCCTTTATCATCAATTCTGTTTCTTCCGAAAATACGGTATCTAAATGAGCCATAAACATACAGTTATTCTTTCCAGATTGGATATTCCATGGCACGATCACATTTGTGCATTCGTCTGACAGTACTTCTTCTATTCCCTGCGCCTGAAGCCATTCCACGCAATATTCTGCTCTCTTTTTCTCATGTCCCGTCGGTGCTTTTATCAGTGCCATTTCCCTTAATGTCTGTTCTAATAAAGTTTTCTGTTCTTTGATATACTGCTGTATACTCTCCAATACATCTACCTTCTTTCTCTATTTACTCCGTATCATTATACCACCACTATAACACCATTCCACCCCATATGGTCTGCATGCCCGGTTTAAATATTCTAATATTGCAAGTGCTTCTATCTCATCTGCCACATACGGCAAATTCTTTTTGTATCTTTCCTTATAAAATCCAAGGCTTACCGGCAAAAGTTCTGTTTTTACACATTTTCCGTCTATAATCTCAAAATACGGAATAACCGTCTGATAAACTTCCGGTATCGTATACAGAGTTTTCTTTGCCTTAGCACTTCTTTTTGCAATTCCTTCTGCCCCGGATGCAGATTCCGGCAACCCGTATTTTTCCATATAATCAGCAGGAAGATCCCGCACAAACTCATTTTCAAATATAAAATTACCAAGACAGTAAAAAATAGGACAGTCCTTATAAAACTCAATTCCTTTCATCTGATGTGTTCCACTTCCGACCACGGCACAGGCACCGGCATCAATACAGACATGTGCAAATTCCTCCATAAAATAATCTGCTTCATATTCCTGATCGGCTTTTATCTCATGCGAATGTATCATGATAACCACCGCCTCACAGGTATACAATGCCTCTTTTATTCCATTTAATGTTCTTTCCACATCCCGTTTATCAGAATAACTCCATCGTCCTTCCTGCTCATTGCTATCCACAATAGTAAATTCCATCGTTCCAAATTCCATCCGGTTCTCTGCAAGCGACGGTATAAACCCCTGCGCACGATGTTTTTCTCTCAAACTGTTAAGTCCTGTATTTTTATTGATTTCTTCCAGATATGCCGCATGTTCTTTTGTGATCTTGTAAAGATTATGAGTCCGCAACACATTTAATCCCGGTCGTCCCGGGATTCTTGGGGTCTGGCTCCCTGCTCTCGCAGCATTTTCAAATGTTGAACAGATATCGATTACCCCAACTCTTCCATTTTTTGTCTCTATCATTGCAGGTCTTGCTGCCTCATATAAATTTTTTCCACTCCCCGCATAAAAAAATCCTGCTTTATTTACATTGTCAATGGTCATATTCAGACCTTCATAAGAATAATCCATACTGTGATTGTTTGCTAATCCCAGCATATTAAATCCATATCTTTTGATATCCAAAAGACAGGATTTATCCACAGTCAGCCACGTTCCTCCTGAAAATGCAGAAGCAAAGCAGGTCCCATCTGTGACTGTGGTCTCTAAATTTGCCATTCTGATATCACCACGTTTGATATACCGGCTGATTTCTGCTATTCCGTCATTTTCCCTTGGGATTTTTTTTGTGATCAGAATATCTCCGGCTGCCGTAAATCTGATAGGTTCTTTTTTCATCTGGATCTTCCTTCCCATATCTATACAATCACCAATTCTTTGTTTTGCATTTCCTCTATCAGATATAATACCATATCGTGCTGTCTTGTCTCATTTTTTCTTCTAAAACCATGACACCACACGATCTAACCCTCCTTCTCCGGCTAACAGCCACATTCCGTCCAGTTTCATTCGTAAGATATCCCTGCATTTTACCATACAAACACCTTCTTTTCTATTGAATCAAAAAAGCGCCAGACCCCCCCTTAGTTCCAACGCCTTTGTCAATAATTTTTATCATTTGCATGTAATATAGTCGATAGCTATATTTTTGTCAATATCCCGCTGTTTCTATATTTCAATAAATGTTTCTGCCGGGACTTTTACGTTTTGTCGTCTGTTTCGTTCCGTTCGAGATTCATCAGGTCAAAATCGACATATTCTCCATTGATTTTGAAAAAATGGGGAAACGAATATTTCCCTCTTCTATTAACTTATGTCTGTTGCATTTTGGCGTTTAATCCATAATACATACGTTTGATATATTACTAGACAATGTATTGCTATCTCAAGTACAAGTCTAACCGTGCTATTCATAGACAGATACTGGTTTGCATGAACTATAAGATTATAATTGGAATAAATGATGCGGAACATTCCCCAAATCGCAACCAAATAAATTATTATAGAATATATCTTACTTTTCTTACCCAAAACAAAATAAGCGAATGTTGCTACAGCACCAACTATATTTGGGATAATTAAAACAATCCACCATAAAACAATCTGAACATTTGAATAAATTACCATATTTCCAGTTCCAGTAATACAGGTCGCAGCAAAAAATGCAGTAATGACGGCACCCATCCTTTTTGGTGATAGCATTCCTCGTATAGCATTAACAAAACCATACGCAAAGGAAACAATCTGAATAAGCAATGCCAATACATTTATTACAATCGCTTGAATATCATTATAATCAATCATCTCTGATTGCAACGGGAATCTAATTATAATGTCCACAATAGTGATAAAAAATGAAATTATCACAAACGCATAAAGAGCTATCATTATGTTATTGACGCTCTTCTTTTCAATAACAGGGTTACGTTCTACTACTTTTTCCATTTCTTTTCCAGATAACAGGTCGTCAAGACTCATTTCCAGAATCTGCGATAATTTTTTAGTAGTAAGTAAATCAGGGTAACGATCCCCACATTCCCACCTTGATACTGCCTGTCTGGTTACATATAATTGCTCGGCAAGAGACTGTTGGGTCATTCCCTTTTCTTCTCTCGCTCTTCTTAGTTGTTCGCCAAATTCGACCATATTAAATCTACTCCTTTCATAATTAGTTCATCTGCAGATGTAACCTCAGTATCACAAATTACTAGAACAACTTCAAGCAACACCTCAATAACTTATGTCACCATTATGGTGCGTCCGCTAAAATCAAGCATTTATCCCATTTACAAATCTATCGTCAAGTAAATTTGATGTTGTCAAAATTGGTGGACACATTTTTCTCTTTACTTGGATTGCTTGCCCATCAGAAGATAATCCTTGCTGACATGCCCTTGTCTGTTCAAATATCTATATCAAAGTGTCTCATACATTACTTTTAATTCTTCCAGAATCTTCTCCTTTGTTCTGCCAACCAACCCCAACTGCTTAATATCCACGTTTTCATTTTTCATACGCTGGACAAACTCTTGAATATCGGCATAAACTCCTTGGGGAGCCACTACCTTAGCGGTGGGGTCAACCAACTCCGTCAGGCGGAAAACATCATTTTTATGTTTCTTGATATTTTTGCTATCAACGTGTTCTCCTGCGGCCTTACGATCTGTCAAATCCATCCACGCTTTTGCCTTAAATGGAATCAAATATGCCGCATCTAAAACAGTCACTCCATCAACGACAACTTTCCCCTGCTTTAAAAATTCGTAGTAATCATTGTCCAAAAGAATAGCAGACAGACTCGAAATATCTTCGTCCATCGGCAACGGCGTTAAAACTGCATCTTCTGGAAGCTGAATAGCGTCCAGTTTTCGAGTGAAAAGTTCAATCATCGCAGGATATTGATTTGTAATTGGATGAGTGAACCGATAAAACTGCGGTACTCCCGAACTTTTGTTGCAATGCTCATATCCCGCCTGTTTTACATATTCCCAAAATTTTTTTCCGAAATTTGCGTCAACTGCTTCTATAATCAAAACAAGGTCAATATCCTTTGTCGCACGGAAGTCCAGTCCCTCCTCCGTCATCAGAATATCACACGCAGTTCCACCAATGATAGCATATTGTTCTTCACTGCCCTTGAACCATTCCTTAAAGCTATCAATTCCTGTAACCATCTATCTTCCTCCACAGTTCATTCAACATTTCTTCTACTGCTTCTTCAACCCGTTCATCTGCATCTTCTCTCAATGCCAATGCCAGCGAAAGCTCATCTACAATGTTTCGCGTGGACAATTTTCGTGGATTGTATCTCCACATCTCTACGGCCACTTGCACCTGCGAATTCTGCAAGCTATTGGTCATAACATCTTTCCATTGAGAGATTCTTTCTGCCGCATAACATCTGACATTCGGTGTGTTCAGCATAGAATACTCTGCCAACGCCGAATATCCACTTTCCAACAGCTCTGTTCCCACCAATTCTTTCGGAATATAAACCGTTCGTTTTATTGGATTCAGTAACTTATCTCCTGCCTTTTGGAACAGTGTTTTCGGAGAATCCTCAGATTGCATGATCCTCTGCAC
>ERZ791809.1509-NODE-1509-length-12234-cov-2.708597_pt1 | contig 12234 bp, 8 predicted proteins | sample MGYA00509946_ERZ791809 | MGnify/ENA primary metagenome ERZ791809 (study PRJEB30046, sample SAMN00791993) | human gut metagenome | study: EMG produced TPA metagenomics assembly of the A metagenome-wide association study of gut microbiota in type 2...
TCCGTATACAGCCTCCATTGCAGTACGTACGGAATACTCTGTTGTGAATACGGTATCACGAGGAGTTTCCGCAAACTGGCCCAGGAATGCAAAGTTTACACAGCCATCCGGGATAACATCCGGTCGGTCACCTTTTGTGCGTGGCATGAAGAAGGCGGTGATGTATGGCATCATAGTCGGAACGCAGACAGCGCTGTTTTCAGCCATATCGTCGATCTGCTCTACCGGAACACCGAGGTGGTACAGCCACTCGGCGGTAATTTCCTTACCGGTACAATCCTTCATCGGCTTCTTGATATAATCACCGGGAACATCTGTAAACAGTCCGTAAACCCATACACAGACCTTCTTCGGATCCTGTTCCCTGAATTGTCCCTGACGGTTGATGGTCCAGCTTAAGAGCCATTTGGAATCCTGGCAGCTTACGATACCACCGGTAACAACCTTGCCGGTACGTGGGTCACGCTGGCAGATGTCGGTGATATAAGGGATAATACGGTCATCTAAAGTGGTGACAGTAGCAGATTCCCAGTTTGTTCTGGAAATGTCTGAGCAGAACTTTTCCGGATGTCCGAAGGAAGGATCCTGAGCTGCGATATTTTTCCACAGAGACCATACACCACTGGTACGGACCTCTGCATCACCGTTTGGTGCATGGTTCTGGTCACCGTAGATCGTGCCCTCTGTACAGCTTCCGTTAGTGACGAAAACATAATCATTCTCTGTAAGAAGGATACCCTGCTCCACATCTTTTACCTTGCATTCGATAGCAGTGGCGATCTTTTTGCCATCCTTGAAATTAAAGATCACGTTTGTGACCTCAGTATTAAACTGGAAGTCAACACCTGCATCCTCCAGATATTTTTTCATGGGAAGGATCAGAGATTCGTATTGGTTGTACTTGGTGAATTTCAGGGCACTGAAATCAGGAAGACCTGCAATGTGGTGGATAAAACGCTGGAAGTAAAGCTTCATCTCCAGAGCACTGTGCCAGTTTTCAAATGCGAACATGGTTCTCCAGTACAGCCAGAAGGTGGAATCAAACACTTCATCATCAAATACATCTTCGATGGTTTTATCGTAAAGATCCTCATCCTTTGTCATAAACAGCTTCATGATCTCCATACAGCCCTTCTGGCTCAGGTTAAATTTTCCGTCAGTATGTGCATCCTGTCCACGATTGACGGTTGCACGGCAGAGAGAATAGTTCGGATCGTGCTTGTTTAGCCAGTAGAACTCGTCCAGAACAGAAGCACCCGGTTTTTCAAGAGAAGGAATACTGCGGAAAAGATCCCACAGGCATTCGAAATGGTTTTCCATCTCACGACCGCCACGCATGATATAGCCTCTGGACGGATCAAAGATTCCATCGCAGGCACCGCCGGCAATATCCATGGCTTCCAGGATGTGGATATGATCACCTGGCATCTGTGCGTCTCTTACCAGAAAGCATGCAGCAGCCAGGGAAGCAAGACCGCTTCCTACGATGTAGGCATGCTTGTCGTCCACACCCTCCGGCTTTTCCGGACGGGCAAAAGCTTCGTAGTTACCGTTGGAATAATAAATCCCCTTGCTGTTTTTGTCATGCTTTCCACGCTCGGTGTTGCGGTAGTTTGCAGTAGTTTCTTTTACATGGAAGTTTTCCTCTTCGTTGATCTCTTTTGTTTTTTTCATCAGCATGGCTGCGCCGGCTCCGGCTGCCGCAAGTGCTGCAAGGCCCATGAATCCTTTTTTATCTGACATATGACATCCACCTTTCGTAAATGAGATACCTGTTTGTATCTCCTTTCGTAAATGAGATAACTGTTTGTATCGGATTAACTGTTCTTTGTTGCTGTTGAGGCTATGATAGCCCATCCGGAAAAAAGATTCTATTTACAAAACACCGAAAGTGTTCAGTTTTTTATCATTATGTCTGTTTTGATAAGTTTTTATTCTGTAGGCATTTCTGCTGTTTTGTTTCTAGTGGCAAAATTGCGGATGGCGTTGTCGATGCTTCCGTACAGTGCGGTTGCGGTATCATCTGCGATTTCGCGATAATCTTCACGCATGCCGTTTTTAATCCAGTCCAGCATGATCCCTACAAAGCTGTATTTATACAGATCTGCGATAAAAATTTTCTGTTCATCCGTGATGGAGATGTCTTTTGATTTTTCTGTTACCACGCCCATAAGAAGACCGCAGGTAAGCTGGAACAGATAATTCTCGATCTGTTCCCGCCCCACGCAGCGGTATACATTTAAGATAAACGGCTTGTTTTCCATCACGGCATCAAAGATCTGCAGAAGCCCTTCATGCCATGTGGAAGAGGTTTTTTTGCCCTGAAGGGCAATTCTGGCATCTTCCAGACAGCACCACTCCACAAGATCATAGATATCTTTGAAATGATAGTAAAAAGTCATGCGGCTGATACCGCAGTCCGTAGTCAGGTCATTGATGGTGATCTTATCTAAAGGTTTCTTAAGAAGCAGATGCTTCAGGGATTCTTCCAGGGCAAGCTTGGTTGCATTTGTCATGTTTTGCGGCCTCCTTTGGTAATGTTGTGGTTATTAATATAACATGAAAGTGCACAGAAAATCCATGTCAAACAGTGACTTTCCTGTGAAATTATGATAAACTGAAACCCGGAATGTTTTGTGAAACAGAATGGAGTGTATTATGAAAAAGAAATCAGCTTGCATCCTGCTGGTTTTTGCTGCCGTGATAGTACTTACTTATATGACAGGAGAATCCTATTACAGAGGAATCAGTGAAAAAGCAGGGTTGGATGAACAGGAAGAGAAAATATATAAATACCAGTACGACATGATCGTGGACAGCCCTGATTCCCAGTTCTGGCAGGCAGTATATGACAGTGCGAAGAAAAAAGCAGCTCAGAATAATGTACTGCTTGAGATCATGGGGCCGGACAGAGAAACATCCTATGATAAACTTGATTATATGAATATGAGCATTGCGGCCAAGGCGGATGGTATTATCCTGCAGTATAATGGAGAAGCCGGTCTGGAAGAAGCGATCAATACTGCAGTAAGAAACGGAATACCGGTGGTTACAGTCATGAGTGATGCGGTGCACAGCCGCCGCCAGAGCTTTGTGGGAGTCAGCGATTATCAGCTTGGCATGGCTTACGGGGAAATTGTTGCCAAATACGTGGATGAGAACACGAAGAAGATCCTGATCCTGCAGAAACGGGACATTGATGATATGAACGAAAGTCAGATATACACTCAGATCAGCAATGCGGTGAAGATGGCAGCTGGTTCTGAGGATATTGAGATCAAGGGAAGGAATCTTCTGTCAACAGGAACCTTTGAAACAGAGGAGGCAGTTACTGATATTTTTCAGCAGAAGCGGAATGTTCCGGATATCCTTGTGTGTATGGATGAGGAGACAACGGAGTGTGCAAGACAGGCAATTCTGGATTTCAACCTTGCAGGAAAAGTGAAGATCATTGGTTATTATACATCTGAGGATATTCTGGCGGCAGTTGAAAAAGGTGTTATTTCAGTTACCTGTGATGTGGACACGACCCAGCTGGGACAGTACAGTGTGGAGGCAGTTACCAGCTATATAGAAGATGGAAGAACCAATTCTTTCTACAACGTAGACATTAATTTTCTTGACAGAACAGCAGTGAAGAAGATGAGGAGGGAGGCAGTCACAGATGAAAAAGATCCGTTGGAGTGACTTTTCTCTTGTAAGCAAGATCATGATCGAGGTTGGCGTGCTGGCAGTTTTACTGTTCAGCATCAACATGCTGTTTTATGCGCGGATCAACAACTCCATGCAGGAGATGGATGATGTGTATGCCAGCAATGCCCAGATCACAGAGCTTGGGCAGGTTTTTGACGATGTGCAGGACAGTATGTACCAGTATCTGAAGGTAAAAAACTCTCAGGCACTGATGGATTATTATCAGAATGAGGCGAAATACAGGCAGGAGCTGGAGAAGTTAAATGAACGGAATATTGATGATTCCGTAAAACTTCTGGAGAAGAAGATACGTAAGATGTCGGAATCATATCTTTCCTGTACCGCAGGAACTGTAGCTGCCAAGAGAGGCAGGAATGTGGAGAAATATAAGCAGGAATATGATGAAAGTCTGGAGCTTTACAGTTATATCCAGAGTTCTATGGATGAGCTGAACAAGCAGCTTTTTAAAGAAAATTCCCATACTTATGCAGCTCTCCGGGCGGTTATGAGATATCTGGAGATCAGTAATATGATGATCATGCTTCTGGTGGTGATCTGTGGAATGTTCCTTCTGATCATGGCAACAAGGGAGATGTTCCTGCCGCTGACTAATATGGCAGAAACTGCACAGCTGGTAGGTCAGGGGAATTTTAATGTAAAGATGCCCCCAGCAGATTCCAGGGATGAGCTTGGAACGGTAACAAGAGCCTTTAATACCATGGTGGATAATCTTGGTCTTTACATTGCCAGGACAAAGGCCAGCATGGAAAAAGAACAGCAGATGATAGAGAGGGAGCTTTTGATGGAAACACATCTCAAGGAGGCACAGCTTAAGTATCTTCAGTCTCAGATCAACCCGCATTTCCTTTTTAATTCCCTGAATGCAGGAGTACAGCTTGCAATGATGGAGGATGCAGAAAAAACCAGTATCTTTGTGGAAAAGATGGCAGATTTTTTTCGCTACAATGTAAAGAAGGGTGAGGAAGATGCCACACTGGAGGAAGAACTGGAGGCTGTGGACAATTACATTTATATTCTGAATGTACGGTTTGCCGGGGACATCCATTTTTCAAAAAAAGTGGAATGTGATGTGGAAAATGTACGTGTTCCCAGTATGATCCTGCAGCCGGTTGTGGAAAACGCAGTTAATCACGGAATACGGAATATTGACTGGGAGGGACATATTGATCTCAGCGTGGAGCGATGGGACGATCATATTGAGATCAGTGTCCGGGATAACGGACTGGGCATGACCGGAGAACAGATACAAAGAGTACTGTCAAAAAAAGTCCACAGCAGTTCAGGCGAGGGTGATTCCACGGGAATCGGAATGAATAATGTGATCAGCCGTCTGGAATTGTATTATGAGCGGGACGGATTAATGGAAATATACAGTGAAGGTGAAGGAATGGGAACAGAGGTAGTGATCAATATTCCTCTGGAGAGGAGCGAAAAAAATGTACAGAATCCTGATTGCTGATGATGAGGGGATCATGCTGGAATCCCTGAAAAATATTATAAGTTCCAACTATGGAAATGAATGTGAGATCCATACAGCCAAGACAGGCCGTGTGGTTGTGGAGGAGGCGGAGAAATATCCGCCGGATATCTGCTTTATGGACATTCAGATGCCGGGCTTAAGTGGGATCCAGGCAATCCGGGAAATTCAGAAATTTAACAGATCTGTGGTCTTTGTGATCATTACAGCCTATGATAAATTTAATTATGCCAAGGAAGCGGTAAATCTTGGAGTTATGGAATTTCTTACCAAGCCGGTAAACAAAAAGGTGATTCTGGAAATATGCTCCAAAGCTATGGAAAAGGTAGATTCCACGAGACAGAAGCGAAGCGACGATCTCCGTATCCGTGAAAAGCTGGAGACAGTTGTGCCCATGATCGAGAGCGGATATATCAATAATATTCTTCTGCAGGATGATTTTCAGACATATCAGGATAATTACAGGGAGCTTCTGGATATCCGGGAAGAATATGGATATATGATCGTGGCTGAATTCGGGGATTCTACGGAAAATGGTGTTCTTACCAATGCGGTGGGGGCCAGTGTGAAGGCAAACAAATTTTATTCCACATTCCGGGAAATCGCTCAGGGATTTTTTGAATGTCTGGTAGGACCCATTATGGGAAACCGTATTGTACTGCTTGTTCCGTACCGTAATTCCAGGGAGTCCTATGAGGAACGTGTGGAGGTTGTAACAAGAACCAGAAACATGGTACATAAGCTGGAAAGCAGGATCGACAGTAAATTTCGCTGTGGTATCGGCCGGGTGAAGGAGATGGGAAGCACCATGAAAGAATCCTTCAAGGAGGCCATGATCGCACTTCGGGAAAGCACCAGCCATGTGATACATATTGAGGATGTTCCGGCTGCACAGAAATATGACGGCGAATATCCAAGAGATCTGGAACGTCGCTATGAAAAGCGGGTGATGGATAAGGATGTGGCAGGAGCTTTAAGCTGTGCCGAGGAATTTATCCGGTGGATGGAGAAGCAGCCGGGAGTAGATCTGGAGGACATGCGCATCAAGATCCTGGAGCTTGTGATGGGAGTGGAAAAAAAGGCCTTTTTTGCAGGTACCGTGAAATATGCGATCAGCTGCCGCAGAAATTATATTCATGAGATCCAGGAATATACAGATATAGAAGGAATGAAAAAATGGTTCCTGGGCAAAACATCAGAAATCTGCAGTAACATGGAAAGTGCAAGGGAAAAAGAAGCGGTTTCTATTATCGAAAAAGCAAAGTCCTATATTCGGGACAATTACAAAAAAGATATTTCACTGGATGAGGTGTCACGGGAGGTGGATATCAGTCCTTATTATTTCAGCAAGCTTTTTAAGCAGGAGACCGGAGGAAATTTTATCGAGTATCTTACAGAAGTGCGGCTTCGGAATGCAAGAGAACTTCTCAAGGATTCAGGGCTTTCCATCAAGGAGATCTGTGCGGAATCCGGATACAGCGACCCCAATTATTTCAGCAGGATATTCAAAAAATACGAAGGCGTGACACCAAGTGAATTCAGAGAGAGGTTGAGGTAGACAATATGAGCGGGGGGAAAATGATCAGGAAGCTGTTGATCTTGCTGTGTCTGTTGACATTGATGCTGAATGGCTGCGCTTCCGAAAAAACAAAGCAGACAGTTGCACAGGAAAACGATACAGAGGAAGACAGTGGTGAAAAGAAAATTCAGATCGGTCTTACAGTGGATTCCTTTGTTATTGAGAGGTGGATTCGTGACAGGGATGCATTCGTGGCAACCGCAAGGGAATTGGGAGCGGAAGTGAATGTTCAGGATGCGGGAGCAGATACAAAAGAGCAGATCAGCCAGATCGACTATTTTATCAAGAAGCATATGGATGTGATCGTGATCATTGCCAGAGACTGCAAGGCATTATCTGAGGCTGTGGAGCGTGCCCACAATGTAGGGATCAGGGTGATCTCCTATGACCGTATGGTAAATGATGCGGATACAGACATGTATATTTCCTTTGATAACCGGAAAGTCGGAGAGGTCATGGCACAGTCCATGATGGAAGCGATCCCTAATGGCGGAAAGATTTTTATGGTCCAGGGATCTGCTTCAGATAACAATGTGGACATGGTAAAAGAGGGATTTGAAGACACTCTGAAAAACAGTGATCTGAAGGTGGTTTACGAAGCCAACTGTGAGGGCTGGGTCGCGGAGCTGGCAGCAGATTATGTGGAGGAGGCACTGGAAGAGTACCCCGATGTAAAGGGAATCATGTGTGGAAATGATGATATTGCCAGCCAGGTGATACAGGTTCTTGCGGAAAACCAGCTTGCCGGACAGGTGATCGTGGTAGGCCAGGATGGTGATCTGGCTGCATGTCAGCGTATTGTAGAAGGAACCCAGTACATGACAGCATTTAAATCTATCGAAGATCTGGCATGCCAGGCAGCTGAATATGCGGTGAAGATGGCAGAAGAGGGAAAGCTTCCGTCAGATGTGACAGATACCATGAACGATGGAAGCTACGATATCCCGGCGAAGGTGCTGGAACCGGTTGCCGTTACAAGGGATAATATTGATGAGGTGATCATTGACGGCGGTTTCCACAGAAGGGATGAAGTATATCTCAATACAGATTATGATACAGAGTAATGCAGAACAGATTGCATACCGGCATATATGTGGTGGTGAAATTCTGCAAGTAATGTGGCAGTGTAGCCATATGTGCAATAATACACAATTATGACAAAAATCAATAGCAGATTTTTGGTGCAAAAATGTCTTGCCTGATGCAGGGCATTTTTCTTTTGCAAAAAAATGTCTCTGTCATTGCCAACTATGTCCAGACAGTCCTGTGCTATAGTAACATCATCGAAGGAAACGTGATTCCAAAAACAAATAATGAAACGGAGGATTTTACAATGAAAAGAAAAATGGTATCTGCACTTCTTTGCGCAACAATGGTAGCTGGTATGGTGGTAGTTCCGGCAGCAACAGCACAGGCAGCAGACAAGAAACTGATCGGTGTTACCATGCCGACCAAGGATCTCCAGAGATGGAACCAGGATGGCGAGAACATGAAGAAAGAGCTGGAGGCAGCAGGATATGAAGTAGACCTTCAGTATGCATCCAACGACGTAAGCACACAGGTTTCCCAGCTTGAGAACCAGGTAGCAAACGGATGCGACCTTCTGGTTGTGGCATCCATCGACGGAAGCAGCCTTGGCGAGCCACTGAAACAGGCCAAAGAAAAAGGAATTCCGGTTATCTCCTATGACCGTCTTCTTATGAATTCCGACGCAGTAACCTATTATGCAACATTCGATAACTACAAAGTAGGTCAGAAACAGGGCGAGTACCTGGTAGATGCACTGGATCTTGACAATCAGGACGGACCATTCAACATCGAGCTGTTCACAGGAGATCCTGGTGATAATAACTGTAACTTCTTCTTCGGTGGTGCAATGGATGTTCTCCAGAAATACATTGATGACGGAAAGCTGGTAGTAAAATCCGGACAGACAGAGTTCGAGCAGGTTGCTACCGCAAACTGGGATAGTGCAAAAGCACAGGACAGAATGGATACCATCATCGCAGGTAACTACTCTGACGGAACAAACCTTGACGCAGTTCTCTGCTCCAACGATTCCACAGCCCTTGGTGTTGAGAATGCACTGGCAGCTTCCTACACAGGAGAATATCCGATCATCACCGGTCAGGACTGTGATACACCGAACGTTAAGAACCTTGTAGCAGGAAAACAGGCAATGTCCGTATTTAAAGATACAAGAGCTCTTGCATCTGCAGTAGTAAAAATGGTTGACTCCATCATGAAAGGTGAGGAGCCGGAAGTGAACGATACAAAATCCTATGATAACGGAACAGGTGTCATCCCGACATACCTTTGCGATCCGGTTGTTGTTACAACAGATAACTACAAAGAGATCCTGATCGATTCCGGATACTACACAGAGGATCAGATCAAATAAGTGGATTTTTAAGAACAGAATTTTATCATATGCAGGCGGGGATCATAACCGCCTGCATGAACAGTGGAAAGGGAGGGAAATTAAGTTGGCTAAGATACTTCTGGAAATGAAAAATATCACCAAAACTTTCCCAGGTGTAAAGGCACTGGACAACGTTAATCTCCAGGTTGAGGAAGGCGAGATCCACGCACTGGTAGGTGAGAACGGTGCCGGTAAATCTACATTAATGAATGTATTAAGTGGTATATATCCGTACGGCTCGTATGAAGGAAATATTATTTACGATGGTGAGATCTGTAAATTTAACACCATCAAAGACAGTGAACATAAAGGAATTGTGATCATTCACCAGGAACTGGCACTGATCCCGTATATGACTATCGGTGAAAACATGTACCTGGGCAATGAAAGAGGCAGGAGCTTTTCCATTAACTGGAATGAAACTTATGGGGAAGCAGATAAATATTTGAAAATAGTGGGACTGGAGGAATCCTCCAGAACTTTGATCAAGGATATCGGTGTAGGTAAACAGCAGCTGGTTGAGATCGCAAAGGCACTTGCAAAGAATGCAAAGCTGCTCATTCTGGATGAGCCTACCGCATCACTGAACGAAGATGACTCCAAAGCTCTTCTGGATCTTCTTCTGAAATTCAAGAAGCAGGGAATGACCTCTATCATCATTTCACATAAATTAAATGAGATTTCCTATGTGGCAGATAAGATCACAGTTATCCGAGATGGATCTACCATTGAAACACTGGATAAAAAGAAAGACGATTTTTCTGAGCAGAGGATCATTCAGGGAATGGTTGGACGTGAGATGACAGACCGGTTCCCGAAACGTCCAAATGTAAAGATTGGCGATGTTTCCATGGAGGTTAAAAACTGGAATGTTTATCATCCGCTGTATACAGAACGTAAGGTGGTAAATAACGTATCCTTTAAAGTACATAAAGGAGAGGTTGTCGGTATTTCAGGACTGATGGGAGCAGGACGTACAGAATTGGCCATGAGTATTTTTGGCAAGAGCTATGGAACTAAGATTTCCGGCCAGGTGTTCATGAATGGAAAAGAAGTGAAGCTGAATACAGTTCAGGAGGCTATTGACAACAAGCTCGCCTATGTTACAGAGGATCGAAAAGGAAACGGATTGATCCTTTCCAAGTCCATAAAGATGAACACTACGCTTGCAAACATGTCCGGTATCAGTAATGGAAAAGTGATCGATACGGATAAAGAATACGCAGTTGCTGAGGAATACAGGAAGAAACTGAAAACCAAGTGTCCGACAGTTGAGCAGAATGTCGGAAACCTGAGCGGTGGTAATCAGCAGAAGGTCCTTCTTGCAAAATGGATGTTTGCAGAGCCGGATATTCTGATCTTGGATGAACCTACAAGAGGTATTGACGTAGGTGCCAAATATGAAATCTACTGTATCATCAATGACCTGGTCGCAGCAGGAAAATCTGTGATCATGATCTCTTCTGAGCTTCCGGAAGTGCTTGGAATGTCAGACAGAATCTATATCATGAACGAGGGCAGATTCGTAGGTGAGGTAAGTGGTGAGGAAGCTACATCTGAGCTGATCATGTCCAGGATCGTGAAGTCAGGTAAAGGAGAGTAAGAAGATGGAGACAAAGATTAGTTTTTCAGAAATATTAAAAAAATATACCATGGTCATTGTTCTGGTATTTGTTGTGATCATGTTTTCTGTGAACACAAAGGGCGTTATGCTTCTTCCGCAGAATGTAAATAACCTGGTAGCCCAGAATGCATATGTATTTATTCTTGCAACCGGTATGTTGTTCTGTATTTTAACAGGTGGTAACATCGATCTGTCAGTTGGTTCTGTTGTATGCTTTGTTGCTGCTGTCGGTGGTAAGATGATGGTTCTCAACAGTATGAACCCGTATCTCACTATGATCGTGATGCTTCTTGTGGGTATTGCCATTGGTGCATGGCAGGGATTCTGGATCGCTTATGTACGAATTCCTCCATTTATTGTTACTCTGGCAGGTATGCTTGCTTTTCGTGGCCTTTCCAACGTAGTTCTGGAAGGACAGACCCTGGCCCCGATGCCGGATGCTTATCTGGCTCTGTTCAATAACTATATTCCGGACTTCCTTGGTGGAGGTGAAGGATTTAACAGAACATGTTTTGTAGTTGGCATTATTGTCTGCATCGTCTATGTTGCACTTGTTATGAAAAACCGTGCAGACCGTGCAAAAAAAGGCTACAGTGTTGAGTCTTTCGGTGGTGTTGCAGTGAAGATGGTTCTGATCTGTGCAGTTGTTCTTGCATTCATGTTCAGACTTGCTCAGTACAAAGGTATCCCGAATTCCCTTCTCTGGGTTGTAGTGATCATCGCAATCTATACATACATTGCTTCCAAGACTACAACAGGTCGTTATTTTTATGCAGTTGGCGGTAATGAGAAGGCAACAAAGCTTTCCGGTATTGACACAAACAAGGTTTATTTCCTTGCTTACCTGAACATGGGCCTTCTGGCAGCTATTGCAGGTATGGTGACAATGGCCAGACTGAACTCATCCAACCCACAGGCAGGTACAAACTTCGAGATGGATGCGATCGGTGCATGTTTCATCGGTGGTGCTTCTGCTTATGGCGGTACCGGTACAGTTCCCGGTGTTATCATTGGTGCCCTCCTTATGGGTGTTCTGAACCTTGGTATGAGTATCATGGGTATTGACCAGAATATCCAGAAGGTTGTTAAAGGTATGGTTCTTCTGGCAGCGGTTATCTTCGATGTTGTCAGCAAGAGAAAATCTTTTATCGTAAAATAATAATAGTCAGCGAATCAGGACAGCAGGTTTTCGGAGTGATCCGGAACCTGCTGTTTTTGGGTGTATATACTGTTGTTTTATGTAAGGTTATTTTGTTACTGTTCACTGGTCAATGTCATTTAGTTAATTTTCAAGGTTAGATCTTATACATGAGGTCTAACCTCTTTTTTAGTTTTTCCCTAAATAGGGGTTGACACTTCAACTCAAATGTGCGGCCGCTCTCACTACTGATTGGTTTTTAGAAGTAGTGAGAGCGGCC
>ERZ791809.1511-NODE-1511-length-12205-cov-5.312428_pt1 | contig 12205 bp, 9 predicted proteins | sample MGYA00509946_ERZ791809 | MGnify/ENA primary metagenome ERZ791809 (study PRJEB30046, sample SAMN00791993) | human gut metagenome | study: EMG produced TPA metagenomics assembly of the A metagenome-wide association study of gut microbiota in type 2...
CTGTAATGGAATAAATTTTATATGAGCTACCGGGAAAGAGAAAACGGTAGCAATTGGAAATGTGACGTCTGCAAATTGTGGACGTCATGTTACTGTTCGCGGGATAGTGGCGTGGAACAGTAACAACAGTAACGAAAGAGTTTCCCCGATTTCATATTAACTCTTGAAAGAATATGCAGAATAAGGTAAAATTAAGAAGCCAAAATACATTTTATATCATGTATGATTTTTTTATAACTTAGGATATTTTGCATAATTAAAATTGTGAGGTTACGAGGCCTAAATTGTAGAAAACTCTGACAGGAAACGAGAGTATACATCTGGCCGGTTATTTTAAGATACATTAGAAGAACAAACAGATCGTCAATGAATTTTAAGCATCTCCGGCAGACATATCCGGAGATGTTTTGCTGTTGCCGGAAACGGAATGAACAGTAATGTTTGGCTTTTCGGTCTGAAGGGAGCAATAGAGAAGTATGATAAAAGATTCTGACAATGTAAAACTGCTGGAACCGGGAAAAACGCCAGCAAAGAGAAAGATTCTGGTCGTAGAGGACAATGAACTGAATCGTGAAATTCTTTCTTCTTTTCTGGAAGAGAGATTTGAAGTTCTTCTTGCGGAGAATGGGGAAGAAGGACTTAAGATTCTCAGGGAATATTACAGAGAATTATCTGTAGTATTACTTGACATCTGCATGCCGGTGTGTGATGGATTTGAATTTCTTAGACGGAGAAATACGGATAAAGTGTTATCAACGATACCGGTTATTGTTATGACCGGAAGTAATTCGAAGGATGCGGAGATTCAGTGTCTGGATCTGGGTGCGGTTGATTTTATTCCGAAACCTTATAATTTTAAAATTGTAATGGGCAGAATCAACAGTGTAATAAAGTTAAGAGAGTCTGTGCTGACACTTACAGCGGTAGAACATGACGAACTTACCGGAATTTATACCAGACAGGCATTCTTCTATCATGCCAAAGTACTTCTAAAGGCTAAGGCGGAGGAGAAATTTCATCTGGTAGTTGCCGACATCAGAGATTTTAAACTGATTAACAGCAGTTATGGAGATAAGATCGGGGATCAGGTTCTGTGTTATCTGGCCCGGACATATGCAAAGATGATGCCGCATGGTCTGATATCCAGATATGGAAGTGATCAGTTTGTATGCCTTGCTTATGGGGATATGGATCTGTCGTTAGATATAATGAAGAGGGTGACAGAAGAAATTGCGGAGAATGCTCCGATTCCGAATCTTATGGTTAAGTACGGAATTTATGAAGATATTGATATTTCGTTACCGGTTTCCGTAATCTGTGACAGAGGATTTATGGCAATCCGCAGTATTCGTGATAATTATGAGAACAGTATTGCATATTATACGAAAGAGTTAAACCAGAAACAGATGCTTGACAGAAAGCTGGAGAACCGATTTGACAGTGCGATTCGTGATAAAGAGTTTGCAGCATATTTCCAGCCGAAATATGATGCAAAAACAGAGAAAATTGTAGGAGCAGAGTCTCTGGTACGCTGGATCAATCCGGATGGCTCTATGGTAATGCCGGGGGATTTTATTCCGCTATATGAGAGGGATGGCCTGATCGTAAAACTGGATGAATATATATTCAGATATGTATGTGAATTTCAGCGAGAACTTATAGAGAAAGGACAGAAACTGGTTCCAATCTCGGTAAATCTGTCACGTGTAAGTATTCATCATACAGGCGTTGTAGACCGTTATGTTGACATCGTAAAAGAAACGGGAATTCCATTTTCCTGTGTGCCGATCGAACTGACAGAGACGGCTACATTGAATAATGTGAAGATCAGAGACTTTACAGAGAGACTGGTAAATGCTGGATTTGCATTGCACATGGATGACTTTGGCTCCGGGTATTCTTCTCTGATCACATTAAGTGAACTGCCATTTAATACATTGAAGATTGATAAGAGTCTGATAGACTGTATCGGGCAAGATAAGGGAAGAATGATCGTGCAGCAGATAACAATTCTTGCACATGGACTTGGCATGAATGTGATTGCCGAAGGTGTGGAGAGCGCGGATCAGGTAGAACTTCTGAGAGAAATGGGCTGTGATGATATCCAGGGATTTTATTATTCCAGACCATTGCCGAGAGCTGAATTTGTGCAGAAGCTCTGCGAAGCATAATTAAATTAAAAGAAGATAGGAAGACCATCATACAGAATCTTGTGGGGATTGTATGATGGTTTTTATATTATAGAAAACTATTGAATAACATTCCTATGACATAAAAAGCGGGAAATCATCCAGATCAGAATGATTTCCCGTAGATATTTTCTGTAAAAGTATAAAACTACAAATCAGATGTTTAACAGATCGCTGTATACTTTCAGTGCTCCGTCAGTGTCGTGTGCGAGAACACGTTTGGCAAGGACTTTACCAAGCTGTACACCTTCCTGGTCGAAGCTGTTTAAGTTCCATACGAATCCCTGGAACATGATCTTGTTCTCGAAGTGAGCAAGTAATGCACCGAGAGAAGCCGGTGTCAGTTCTTCACCTACGATGATACTGGAAGGACGACCGCCCTTGAAGTTCTTGTTGAGGTTCTCGTCTTCTTTACCGCATGCAAATGCTACGATCTGAGCTGCAACGTTAGCGCAGAGTTTCTGCTGGCTTGTGCTGTTCTCGATATCAACATCTACACCAAGCTGGCTCTTCTTAAAGCCGATGAACTGAAGCGGAACGATATCAGTTCCCTGATGTAATAACTGATAGAAGGAATGCTGTCCGTTTGTACCTGGCTCACCGAAGATAACCGGTCCTGTCACATAGTTTACAGGTTCACCGAAACGGTTTACAGATTTACCGTTGGACTCCATATCACACTGCTGTAAGTGTGCAGGGAAACGGCTTAATGCCTGAGAGTATGGAAGAACTGCTGTAGCAGGATATCCCTGTACGTTTCTCTCATAAACACCGATCAGGGCGTCAAGCATATCCGGGTTCTCAAGGATGTTCTTGTTTGTAGCAAGCTTGTCCTCAGCAGCAGCTCCGTCAAGGATCTGTGCAAATACTTCAGGACCGAATGCAAGGGAAAGGATTGCTCCACCTACACCGGAAACAGAAGAGTAACGTCCGCCGATATAGTCATCCATAAAGATTGCTGTCAGATAATCTTCGCTCTTAGCCAGAGGAGAAGTCTCACTTGTTACAGCAAGCATATGTCTGGAAGGATTTAATCCTGCTTTAATGAGAGCATTCTTTACAAATGCTTCGTTTGTTAATGTCTCAAGAGTTGTACCGGACTTGGATACAACGATGAAAAGAGAATGAGCAAGGTCTACGGAAGCAAGAACAGCAGCTGCATCATCAGGGTCTACGTTGCTGATGAATTTCGCTTCCATCTTGAATGTGTTGTTTGCTTTTGCCCAGTTCTCAAGAGCGATATATAATGCACGAGGACCTAAGTCGCTTCCACCGATACCGATCTGTACTACGGTTGTGAATTTCTCGCTGTTTTCATTTGTGATCTCACCTGCGTGAACTTTGTTTGCAAAGTCTGCCGCTTTCTTCTGCTGTGCAACGTAGAATTCACGTTTGTCAACACCGTCTACAACTACAGCTTCACCAAGCTGGGTACGTGCAAGGTGATGAAGAACCATACGTTTCTCTCCTGTATTGATTACAGCGCCGTTGTATAATTCCTGGAATTTGTCGATAAGTTCGGCCTCATCTGCAAGTTTTGCAAGTGCGTCAAGAACTGTCTCATCCACCTGTTTTGCAGCATAATTGTAAGTTAAACCGGCTGCCATTGGTGTGCTGTATTTCACTACACGTTCTGCACCCTTCTCACCTGCCATAGCGTCAGCGATATTTACGTGACCTTTCAGTTCGGCAAGTTTGCTGTAAGAAGCAAGGGTATCCAGATTTTTCCATGTTGCCATAATAATATTCCTCCTTTAAATGACTGCCTCCATACGGTGACAGTTGTCTAATGCAATTATACTTAATAATTGTTTTAATTTCAATGCAAGGATGCATGGAATTTAAGGATATTTTGCAGGTATCTTGTTTATTTTTCATAAATAAGTTGCTTTACGACAGGGAAAAGCCGTATAATGAAGGGGTAGCAATACATTAATGAAAGGAAACAGATCAACATGGAGTTTTGGGACATTTATGATAAAGACAAGAAACCGACCGGACGCACAATGAAGAGAAATGACTGGTGCTTAAAGGATGGAGAATATCATCTGACAGTTCTGGGTGTGGTTGCAAGACCGGATGGAACTTTCCTTATAACAAAACGCGTAATGACGAAAGCATGGGCACCAGGCTGGTGGGAAGTATCCGGCGGAGCTGCTCAGGCGGGAGAGGAATCTTACGAAGCTGTTTTGCGTGAGGTAAAAGAGGAAACAGGTCTGGATGCACGTGGTGCAGAAGGTGGATATCTTTTTACATATAAGAGAGAGAACCCGGGTGAGGGCGATAATTATTTCGTGGATGTGTATCGCTTTGTGATGGACATTGACGAGAAGAATCTGCATCTGCAGACAGAGGAAACAGACGGATATATGTTTGCTACAGTTGATGAGATTAAGGCGTTTGCGGCAGAAGGAAAATTTCTGCATTATGACAGCATAAAGAAAGCGTTTGAACTGTAGCCGGATTGATATAAGAATTCCTGAAGGGAACTGTAGATGAAAATTTACTCAGACTTTTGACGTATATTATATTGAATATCTGGTCGTTAATGATGTTGGCGGAGATCTGGAGACATCCAAGAATGTCCGGCACATGTGGGAGAGTTTTAAGAAGATTGGTGTCTGTATCGCGATGGATGATTTCGGTACGGGATATTCGAACCTGAAAAATATCGGAAGACTTTCTTCGAATACGTTGAAGATTGACCGCAGCTTCACGATGCAGGCGTTAAAGAACGAATATGAACATAAACTGTTAGATTATATTATAGATATGATACATAGCCTGAACCTTAAAGTTGTGATAGAGGGGATTGAGACGAAAGAAGAACTGGAATCGATCACTAAAATGAAACCGGATTATATTCAGGGATATTATTACAGCAAGCCATGTTCGGCGGAGCAGTTTAAAGAGAAATACGGGATAACGAAATAGTAAAAATAGTAAGCGTTTTTGGATCTTCTAAAATCCTGAGATATATTGTGTGAATTTATAAAAAACCATCATACAGAACCGATGCAACGAAAAAATATTTCGATGTTATTGGGAATGTATGATGGTTTTTGTAATAACTGGAAATTATTTACAATACGAAATTGCTATTGATTGATTTTTGAGTAATGTTTCAAAATAATTAGTTTCTAGTGTACCGACAAGTTGATTTCTCGAACAATCTTGCGTCTAAATTCCTTATTTCCGCGTTGTCGTCGGTCGCCGTAGCCACCGCTACGCCTCTCTCCTCCGCCTTGAAATAAGAAAATTTATCCTGCAAGATTGCTTCAAGAATCAACTTGTCGGCACACTAGGATTTCCGTCAATTATTCCATAGCATTCTTAATAGCTGACAGTAATTCATCATAAGCTTCATATGCCGGGATATCCGGGTAATCGGCTTTGATCTTATCAGTGCTTCTGAAAAGGAATCCGGCTTTACTTGCCTGGATCATACCGAGGTCATTGTAGGAATCACCACTTGCGATCGTATCAAATCCGATAGACTGTAAAGCCTTGACAGTGCTTAATTTGGACTGTTCCACTCTCATCTTGAAGCCGGTGATCTCACCGCTGTCTGCAACTTCAAGAGTGTTGCAAAACAGTGTTGGTCTGCCAAGCTTTTCCATTAGAGGTGCAGCAAACTGTGTGAAAGTATCACTGATCAGGATGACCTGAGAGAAGGAACGAAGTTCATCCAGAAATTCCTTAGCACCTGGAAGCGGGTCAATTTTTGCGATAACATCCTGGATCTCTTTCAGTCCGAGACCATGTTCTTTCAGAATGCCAAGTCGCCAGTTCATTAATTTATCATAATCCGGCTCATCACGGGTAGTTCTCTTAAGTTCCGGGATTCCGCTGGCTTCTGCGAATGCAACCCAGATTTCCGGCACCAATACACCTTCTACGTCAAGACATGTAATATACATAATAAAAATCCTCCTTTGTTATTAAACATAGTCCGGAATCCATCTGATTTTACAGAATACTATTTTCGGACTTTTGTATTTTATCGCTGTACTCAGTGAAACTATATTAACATACTTTCCGGGCAGACGCAATTTCTGGATTATAAAAAATGCAAATTGTTATTGATAAAAAGTTACTGTTCACACACCACTATCCCGCGAGGTGTTTTGGCATAAATATGCCAAAATCCCGAGACATACAAGCCAAAATTCCATTGCCGCAGGCAATCTGGAATGAATTTTGGCTACGTTACTGAGAACGGAGTGAACAGTAACGATAAAAATGATTGACATTCCACATATGCATCATTATAATAAAAAAATAGTTAGGGTACTAACTAAATAGAAAGCCATAAAACTTCCCACTTTCAGGATTCTATGTACTGGTATTCTGAAGAGGTGGGATTTTATCAGCTTGCTATAAATCAGAAAGTAATGAAGCGGATTACAAATATCTGACTGACAGGAGGTGCAGGAGCGATAGAGGAAGAAATGAAACAGAGACTAAAGGATATGTATGTTGGCAGGCTGATCCATATTTTGTCACATTCCATGCGGCGGCATAATCCGACCGAAGTGATGGAGAATGATGATCTGACAACGATGCAGAAGCATGTGCTGAAATTCATTCTTCTCGAAACGATGCATCGGGATCTTTATCAGAAAGATGTTGAAGAGGAATTTCAGGTCAGAAAGCCAACAGCGACCGGAATTCTGAAGCTGATGGAGAAGAATGGCTATATTTACAGAGAGAGTGCCAGACAGGATGCACGTCTGAAACGGATTGTCCCTACCGAAAAGGCAGAGAACATCCGCCTGGCAATTCTTAAGAGCATCGAGGAAAATGAAGAGGCAATGGTTCGGGGAATCCCGAAAGAAGATGTGGAGCTGTGCAAACAGGTTCTGTGGCAGATGTATGAAAATCGCAGAAGCGTATGTAATTGTCTGGCAGATCAGGAGAAAAAGAGACAGTCACAGGAAGTTGATGATGTTCATGGTAAAGAAGAACATTGTGAACATAAAAAGTAATGAGAGGTAACAATTATAAAGAATAAGGAGGACATCGACAAAGATGAATAAGAAACTTTTAAGTTCCGTCCGGGAATACAGGAAGCAGTCTGTACTGGCTCCGATCCTTGTAATCCTGGAAGTACTGATGGAAGTTCTGATTCCGCTGGAAATGGCGAAGATCATCGACGTAGGTATCGCAAACGGCGATATGAGCTATATCATCCAGCGAGGAGTCATCCTTGTTGTCATGGCAATGCTTTCTCTGTTCTTCGGTGTACAGGCCGGAAACATGGCGGCAGTTGCGGCAGCAGGATATGCAAAGAATTTACGACATGATATTTTTTACAAGGTGCAGGATTTCTCCTTCAAGAATATCGACCACTTTTCAACCTCAGGTCTGGTCACACGATTGACTACAGATATCACGAACGTGCAGCAGGCTTATATGATGAGCATCCGTCTCCTTGCCAGAGCACCGTTTATGATCATTCTGTCATGGATCATGACACTGACCATTAACAAGGAAGTTGCTTTACTTTTCCTGGTCGTAGTTCCGCTTCTGGGCGGTACATTGATCTTCATTGCAAAGAAAGCACATCCGCATTTCATCAAAGTATTTGATGAGTACGATATCCTGAACAATTCTGTACAGGAAAATGTAAATGCATCCCGCGTAGTTAAGGCATTCGTAAGAGAAGACCATGAGATCGAGAAATTCCATGGAATTTCCAAATACGTTTACAACCTCTTTACTAAAGCAGAGAAGATTGTTGCATGGAATGCTCCGGTTATGCAGTTTATGATGTATACCGTAATTATTATCATTGTTGCCATCGGTGGAAGAGGAATCGTTCTCGGCGGCATGGAGACTGGTGAACTGACAAGTGTTATCGTTTATGCACTTCAGATTCTGATGTCCCTGAACATGGTAACTTTCGTATTTGTTATGATTATGATCGCACAGGCATCTACAGACCGTATCATTGAAGTTCTGGATGAAGTTCCGGAAATGCAGGATAAGGCTGATGCAGTAAAAACAGTGGCAGATGGTTCTATTGACTTCAATCATGTAGATTTCAGCTATGCAGGAGAAGGCGGAAACCTTTCCCTGAAGGATGTAAACCTTCATATTAAATCAGGTCAGACCGTCGGTGTTATCGGTGGAACCGGTAGTGCCAAATCTACTCTGGTACAGATGATTCCGAGACTCTATGATGTCACGAAGGGAAATGTACAGGTTGGCGGCGTAGATGTCCGTAACTACAATCTGGAGGTTCTTCGTGACCAGGTTTCTATGGTACTGCAGAAAAATGTGCTTTTCTCCGGAAGCATTTATGAAAACATCCGCTGGGGCGATGAACATGCCAGTGATGAAGAAGTTCAGCGAGTTTGTAAGCTTGCTCAGGCAGACGGATTCGTCAGTGAATTTCCGGATGGCTATAACACTATGATCGTTCAGGGCGGTAACAACGTATCCGGTGGACAGAAGCAGCGTCTGTGTATTGCCAGAGCACTTCTTAAGAAACCGAAGATTCTGATTCTGGATGATTCTACCAGCGCGGTAGATACCAGAACAGATGCCCTGATCCGTAAGGCTTTTCGCAAGGAAATCCCGAACACAACAAAGATCATTATTGCACAGCGAGTTTCTTCTATTGAGGATGCAGACCAGATCATCGTACTGGATGACGGTAAGATCGTAGGTGTGGGAACATCAGAAGAACTGCTTAAGACAAACGATATTTACAGAGAAGTATATGAATCACAGGTCAAAGGAGGCGGAGACGATGAATAAGAAAAAAAAATTAGATCAGAACACCATCAAAACTGCCAAAAGACTTCTGAAATATATGACAGCAACTTATAAAGCACAGTTTATCCTTGTGTTTATCTGTATTTTTATCAGTTCAGTAGCCAGCATTTCTGTTTCTCTGTCATTGAAATTCCTGCTGGATGATTTTATCATTCCGCTGATCGGACAGACAGATCCGAACTTTGCAGAACTGTATAAGGCGCTTTCCGTTCTTGGCTGTATTTTCCTTTTTGGTGTAATTGCTACATTTATCTATACCAGAACAATGGTTTATATCGGTCAGGGCGTGCTGAAACGTGTCCGTGACGATATGTTTGAACATATGCAGACTCTCCCGATCCGCTACTTCGATCAGAACACAAACGGATCCATTATGAGTCTTTATACCAACGATACCGACACATTGAGACAGATGATCAGCCAGGCGATTCCGCAGGCATTGATGGCATTGTTTACGATCATTGTTACATTTATTTCCATGCTGGTGTTAAGCCCGCTGCTTACGATCCTGGCAGTTGTGATCATTTTCGTCATGTTGAAGGTCACGAATAAAATCGGTTCTAACAGTGGTAAATACTTCATCCGCCAGCAGGTATCTCTGGCAGACGTGACTGGTTTCGTGGAAGAGAGAATGAACGGACAGAGAGTTGTAAAAGTTTTTAACCACGAAGAGCAGTCCAAAGAAGAATTTGACAAACTCAACGAAGCACTTTTCGAAAGTTCTGCAAATGCCAATAAATACGGTAACATGATGGGACCTGTAATTGGTAACATTGGTAACCTGCAGTTCGTTTTAACAGCTGTACTTGGCGGACTTCTATCTGTAACAGGAGTCGGCGGCATCACTCTTGGTGTCATGGCTTCCTATCTGCAGTTTACAAAGAGCTTCACACAGCCGTTTATGCAGGTGGCACAGCAGTTTAACGCAATCGTTATGGCTCTGGCTGGTGCAGAACGAATCTTCAGGCTCATTGATGAGGAACCGGAAGAGGATGAAGGCTATGTAGAACTTGTCAATGCGAAGAAAGATGCCAATGGAAACATCATAGAATGCAAAGAAAGAACGGGTATGTGGGCATGGAAACATCCGCATTCCGCAGACGGTTCTGTAAGCTACACAGAGCTGACAGGAGATGTACGTTTCGAAGATGTTACTTTCGGTTATAACCCGGATAAAGTAATTCTGAAAGACATCAGTCTCTTTGCAAAACCAGGACAGAAACTTGCTTTCGTAGGTTCTACCGGTGCCGGTAAGACAACCATCACAAACCTGATTAACCGTTTCTACGATATTCAGGAAGGTAAGATCCGTTACGACGGAATCAACATCACGAAGATTAAGAAAGACGACCTCAGACGTTCTCTGGGAATTGTACTTCAGGATACTCATCTGTTCACTGGAACTATTAGGGAAAATATCCGCTATGGTAAACTGGATGCGACAGATGAGGAAGTATACGAGGCAGCAAGACTGGCTCATGCAGACCAGTTCATCAAGATGCTTCCGAATGGATATGACACCATGTTAAGCGGTGACGGCGAGGAACTCTCTCAGGGACAGCGCCAGCTTCTCTCTATCGCCAGAGCAGCCGTAGCCAACCCGCCGGTACTGATCCTGGATGAAGCAACTTCAAGTATCGATACCCGTACAGAGAGTATCGTACAGAAAGGTATGGATAACCTGATGAAAGGCCGTACCGTATTCGTAATTGCCCATCGACTCTCAACCATCAGAAACAGCGATGCCATCATCGTACTGGATCATGGTAAGATCATTGAAAGAGGTGACCATGAAGACCTCATTAAGTTAAAAGGAACTTATTATCAGCTTTATACTGGTAAGCTGGAGTTATCTTAAAGGATTACTTTTTATAGAGTTATATGGATTAAAAGGTATGCGTATAAGGGTGTGGCAGACAGATAAGGTCTGCTGCGCCCTTATACTATGGAAGGAATATATTTAAGTTAATTTGTTGTTCTGTTAGTCCATTGTTATTACTTAAGTTTTCCGTTATAATAAAAAATTATAGAGATTGTTTATGAAAAATTCAGATAAAAAATTATCAATTATTATGCGATATAAGTTTACGAAAGGAATGGAAAACAACTAATGGTTAAGGTAGATTTAATCACAGGCTTTCTGGGGGCAGGGAAGACGACGTTTATCAGGAAGTATGCGAAGTATCTGATGGATGAAGAAAATAATATTGGAATACTTGAGAATGATTATGGGGCAGTGAATGTGGATCTGATGTTGCTTCAGGATCTGATGGGAGATAATTGTGAGCTGGAGATGATTTCTGGTGGATGTGACAAGGACTGTCACAGGAGACGGTTTAAAACGAAGCTGATTGCTATGGGAATGTGCGGATATGATCGTGTGATCGTGGAACCGTCGGGGATTTTTGATGTGGATGAGTTCTTTGATGTCCTTCATGAAGAACCACTGAATCGCTGGTACCAGATTGGAAATGTGATTGCGATCGTGGATTCCAGGCTGGAGAATGATCTGTCGGATGAGGCGGATTTTATTCTGGCTTCTGAGGTGGCAGATGCGGGATGTATCGTGATGAGCAAGAGCCAGGAGGCTTCACCGGAGGAAATTCAGGGGACAATTGATCATGTAAATCGGGCGCTGGAGAAGGTGCATTGTCGCAGGAGATTTGGCGGTTTAGGTAAGGAAAATACGGAACAGGATATGGATAAAATGGGTAATGTTATCCACAAAAACTGGGATGAAATGTCGAAAGAGGACTTTGCCGGGATTGCGTCCTGTGGATATGAGATGTCAACTTATCGGAAACCGGAGCTCGAAGCGGATGAGGCGTTTACTTCTCTGTATTATATGAATGTGAAAATGACCGAGAAGGAACTGCGGGAAGCGGCAGAGAAGATTCTGTCTGATCCGGAATGCGGACATGTATTTCGTATGAAAGGATTTATGAGAGTGGACGATGGTGATGGAATTTCTGGAAAGTCTGTTCAGACGGAGAAAAATTGGAAAAAGTGGATTGAATTAAATGCTACTAAGAATGAAATTACGATCCGTCCTCTTCATGTAGGGCAGGAGGTTTTGATTGTAATTGGTGAGGATTTGCAGGAAGAGAAGATAAAGTCTTATCTGAAAATATGAAAGTTGCAATTCACTTTGTTTTAACCAAATCAAGTAAGTCCCCTACTTCAATTGCGAAGAGCAATAAGCAGTGGGTGGGGACTTGCTTGTATCAGAAGGG
>ERZ791809.1529-NODE-1529-length-12076-cov-3.766242_pt1 | contig 12076 bp, 6 predicted proteins | sample MGYA00509946_ERZ791809 | MGnify/ENA primary metagenome ERZ791809 (study PRJEB30046, sample SAMN00791993) | human gut metagenome | study: EMG produced TPA metagenomics assembly of the A metagenome-wide association study of gut microbiota in type 2...
TCTTTCCAGACCTGTCAGTGCACGCAGACGCATATCCACGATTGCCTGTGCCTGCACATCTGTCAGCTCAAAACGGTCGATCAGCTCCTGCTTGGCGATCTGTACGTTGCGGGAACCACGGATGATGCGGATCACTTCGTCAATATTATCAAGTGCCTTCAGAAGACCCTCCAAAATATGGGCTCTCTCCTGTGCCTTATTAAGATCATACTGTGTTCTTCTGCGAACTACATTCTCCTGATGCTCCAGATAGTACTCCAGCATCTCTTTCAGATTCAGAACCTTCGGTTCCATGCTTCCATGATTTGGAACAAGAGAAAGCATGATCACACCAAAAGTATCCTGCAGCTGTGTATGCTTGTAGAGCAGATTCAGGATCACGTTGGCATTGGCATCCTTACGAAGATCAATACAGATTCGCATACCCTCACGGCTGGAATGATCGTTCAGGTCTGTGATCCCGTCGATCTTTTTATCACGGACAAGCTCTGCGATCTTCTCGATCAGACGTGCCTTGTTTACAAGGTACGGGAGCTCGGTAACTACGATACGGGATTTACCGTTTGGCAAAGTTTCGATATTCGTCACCGCACGGACACGGATCTTGCCACGTCCAGTACGGTAAGCTTCCTCGATACCTCTCGTTCCGAGGATGGTCGCTCCTGTAGGGAAGTCTGGTCCCTTTACGATCTCAAGAAGCTCCTCCATAGCTGTTTCTCTGTCTTCTTCCACAATGTTGTCAATGATCTTAACAACTGCATTGATAGTTTCACGAAGGTTATGCGGCGGAATATTGGTTGCCATACCTACCGCAATACCTGTAGTACCGTTTACCAAAAGGTTCGGAAAACGTGCCGGAAGCACAACCGGTTCACGCTCTGTCTCATCAAAGTTCGGCTGAAAATCAACCGTATCCTTGTTGATGTCAGCAAGCATCTCCATGGATATCTTGCTGAGACGTGCCTCTGTATATCGCATGGCAGCCGCACCGTCACCATCCACAGAACCAAAGTTTCCATGTCCATCAACCAGCGGATATCTTGTGGACCATTCCTGAGCCATATTAACCAACGCACCATAGATGGAACTGTCACCATGCGGATGATATTTACCCATGGTATCACCGACAATACGCGCACATTTTCTGTGTGGCTTGTCAGGACCATTATTCAGCTCGATCATAGAGTACAGAACTCGGCGCTGTACCGGCTTCAGACCGTCTCTTACATCAGGCAAAGCTCGTGAGGCGATAACACTCATGGCATAGTCGATGTAAGATTCCTTCATCGTTTTTTCCAGATCCACTTCGTGGACTTTGTCAAAAATATTATCTTCCATTCTTCTTTATTCTCCTAGATATCAAGATTCTTAACGAATCTTGCATTTTCTTCGATAAATTCACGTCTTGGCTCTACCTTGTCTCCCATAAGAGTGGTAAATGTCAGATCGATCTCAGATGTGGCAGCTTCATCCATGGTCACACGGAGAAGGATTCTCTTCTCAGGGTCCATAGTAGTCTCCCAGAGCTGCTCGGCATCCATCTCACCCAGACCTTTATAACGCTGGATCTTATTGTTTCCGTCACGTCCGATCTCGGTAAGGATATTGTTCAGCTCATTATCGTCATATGCATACCATACCTTTTTGTTCTTCTCCACTTTATAGAGAGGAGGCTGTGCCAGGTATACATATCCCTGCTTGATCAGCTCCGGCATGAACCGATACAGGAAAGTCAGAAGCAGTGTTGCGATATGTGCACCGTCAACATCGGCATCGGTCATAATGATGATCTTGTGATAACGAAGCTTGGAAATATCAAAATCCTCATGGATTCCGGTTCCGAAGGCAGTGATCATTGCCTTGATCTCTTTGTTTCCGTAAATTTTATCCAGACGTGCCTTCTCAACATTCAGGATCTTACCACGAAGTGGAAGGATCGCCTGTGTGGCACGGTTTCTCGCAGTCTTGGCAGAACCACCCGCGGAATCTCCCTCTACGATATAAATCTCACAGTTCTCCGGATTCTTGTCAGAACAGTCTGCAAGCTTTCCCGGAAGTGACATACTGTCCAGTGCGGATTTTCTTCTTGTAAGGTCACGTGCCTTTCTGGCTGCCTCTCTGGCTCTCTGTGCAAGAACAGATTTCTCAACTGTAGCCTTGGCAACTGCAGGATTCTGCTCCAGGAAAATCTCCAGCTGTTTACTTACAACACTGTCTACCGCACCTCTGGCCTCACTGTTTCCAAGCTTCTGCTTAGTCTGACCCTCAAACTGCGGATTCTCGATCTTAACACTGACGATCGCAGTCAGGCCCTCACGGATATCATCACCGCTTAAGTTCGGCTCACTGTCCTTAAGAAGCTTGTTCTTACGTGCATAATCGTTAAATGTATTGGTAATCGCATTACGGAAACCGGTAATGTGTGTACCACCCTCCGGTGTATTGATATTGTTTACAAAGCCATAGGTGTTCTCTGTATAGGAGTCATTGTGTTGCAGCGCAACCTCTACAGACACGCCGTCCTTCTCACCCTCACAGTAAATGATCTCCGGGTAAAGAGCCTCCTTGCTTCTGTTCAGGTAACTTACAAACTCACGGATACCACCCTCATAGTGGAATACCTTCTCTCGCTCCTGTCCCTCTCTCTTATCCTCCAGTACGATACGAAGACCCTTAGTCAGGAAAGCCATCTCACGAAGTCTCTGTTTCAGGATATCATAATCATAAACAGTCTCCTCAAAGATCTCCTTGTCCGGAAGGAAATAAACCTTCGTACCGGAAAGCCCTGGTTCACAGTCACCTACCACCTTCAGCGGGTACATAGTCTTGCCACGCTCATATCTCTGTCTGTATTCCTTACCCTCTCGGTAGATGGTAACCTCCAGCCATTCGGAAAGTGCATTTACAACAGATGCACCAACACCGTGAAGGCCACCGGAAACCTTATATCCTCCACCGCCGAACTTACCGCCTGCGTGAAGAATGGTAAATACAACCTCAACTGCCGGAATACCAGCCTTATGATTGATGCCAACCGGAATACCACGACCATTATCTGTAACTGTAATGGAATTATCCGGATTGATATCTACATGGATCTCCGTACAAAAACCAGCCAGTGCTTCATCGACTGCGTTATCCACGATCTCATATACGAGATGATGAAGTCCACGGCTGGAGGTACTTCCGATATACATTCCAGGCCTCTTACGTACGGCTTCCAGTCCTTCCAGGATCTGGATCTGATCCGCGCCGTATTCTGTATTCTCTGCGCCCATGTCATTCCTCCTGTTCTTGTCATCCGGACGTATTTGAAAATTCATTTCTGCAGAACCATAGCAGCTTCAGAAATTATTACATCAAATCCTGAGCAAGATAAACTGATCTGTTAATTTCAGGAAATACTGTATTTTCATTTTGCAGAAAGCAATTCTCAAACCCGCTCCGGAAGTGTCATTTATACCTGTAAAATAAATATTTTTTACATACGAATACAGAGTTTATTATAGCACAAAAAAGCCTGTATTTCCACGCAAAATCATAGGAAATACAGGCAAAAAAGTATCTTATTAAATGCAATTTCAAATTACATAGCACAATATGCACTTAAAATATATGGAATATTCAGCTACTCCAGTAAAAGCCCAAATTCTTTTAACAATTTCTTCTGGTATTCCGGATCTGATGCCGATTTTATAATATCAGACGTCCTGCCAAGTTCAGCAAGACAGAGGATCAAACTGTTAATACTATGTTCTCCCTGTTGCATTCCCTGCTGTATTCCCTGCTGCATTCCCTGCTGCATTCCCTGCTGCATTCCCTGCTGCATCCCCTGCTGCATCCCATCCTTTATTCCATCCTGCATTCCAATTCCATAACCTTCATCATAGCCAGCCTGTAAACTTTTTCTTATCTTTTCCTCGATCTGATCCTGTATGATCCGATTTAATGCTTCACACATACAATCCGCCTCCCTGAATTTTTCTTCATTAGCCCTTACGATCATCTGCATGACTGATTCGTACAAAGGATTTTTCTGCTTTTCTCTGTATTCATTGAGAAGTCGTTTCATATCTTCCTTATCTTTTATTCTATCAGTCAGACTTCTCAGCCACAGATTTTTCTTCTTCGACAACTGTTCCGTTACAATAACCTGAATTGGGATCTTAGATCCTGTTACGTAATAAATTCCTTCTTCTATCTTTTTTATCCGGCATTTCCAAAACTCCCTCAAATGCCGGAGCATCTTCCGGGGATATGCCCTGCTTACCAAAGAGATCGTAATCTCCTCAATTGGGATTTCATCCTCAGTTACCGTATCCGCTTTATAAAAAAATGCATATCCACACACCTTATAAAAATCATTGATGCTTATATAATCCGTCGGACTCTTATACTCAATGATATTATATTTCCGGAAGATCCTTCCGATGTTTTTATTAATGGGGATATCGGTCTTCTTTTTGATCACAAGCGCATCGATCTCCATTGGTTTCGTCCCAAGCTGATGCTCATTCTCAAAAATCAGATTCTCCCTTTCTGACTCCAGTTCTATCTGGATATCAGCAAAAAATGCAGGATGCCACTGCCGCAGGTTAGAGCTGTTTGTTCTGTTTTTGTTTACGATCATACACGACTCCTCTATTTTGATCTCAAGGAGCCTCATCTGAAAACTCCTGCTGAAAAATGGAAAAAAGCATGAATTTTCTGAGATGACAGGCAATCTGCCTGATATATGAAATGTAATAGAAAAATAAGATTATTTTAGAAAAATATGCTTTTACAGCATTTCCATAGAATCCCGGAACTGCTTTTTATTTTTGATAAGATCAGCTTACCACAATATGGTCTGTACTGCAAGCAAATCATTTCGACAAAATCCGCACAGTACTTTTTATATTACTGTTCACTCCGTTCTCAGCAACACGCTTCGCGATGCCGGTGAACAGTAACCTTTTTATTACTATAAAAAAAGCCACATACGCTCCCAAAAAAATCCTTGGTCACAGTATGCAGCTTATTCAATCATCCACGATCACGTTATTACGATCCGTACCGCAATTTACACCTGATCATTCAGCAGAACCTTCTCCATCCAGAAGCGCCTTATAAATATCCCGCTTGGAAACACCACGATCCTTGGCAGCAAGCTTCATGGCATCCTTCCTGGAATTCCCCTGCTGCTCATACATCGCCACATGCTCCGCAATGGAAATCTCCTCCCAGGAAGCACGCTTCTCCGCCTCCATCTCACTGCGGCTCCTGCCCTCGATCACGAGAACACACTCACCCAGCGGCTTCTCATCTTTATAAAAATCCATCAGATCATCGATCGTAGTCCGGAATGCCGTCTCATGCTTCTTGGTCAGTTCTCTGCAAAGAGTCATCCGGCGGTTGCCAAGCGCCTCTCTGAGCTCACCAAGGGTCCGTACAAGCCTGTGAGGCGCCTCATACAGGATAATAGTCCTGGTTTCACAGGAAAGCTCCTCCAGGATTGTTTTTCGTTCTTTCTTATCCGCCGGAAGAAAAGCCTCGAAAGCAAAACGCCTGGTATGCAGGCCTGACAAAGTCAGAGCAGTGATGCAGGCAGCAGGACCCGGAAGTGAAGTCACTTCAATTCCGGCTTCATAGCACATGGCGGCAAGCTCCTCCCCGGGATCCGAGATACCCGGAGTACCTGCATCTGTGATCAACGCAATGTTTGTACCTGCCAGCAGCTTTTCCACAAGGACATGGCCCTTATCTATCTTATTGTATTCGTGGTAGCTGGTCATGGGGGTTTTTATATCAAAATGATTCAGCAGTTTTATGCTGTTGCGGGTATCCTCCGCAGCGATTAAATCCACTTCCCGAAGGGTTCTTAGTACTCGAAGGGTGATGTCTTCGAGGTTTCCTATGGGGGTGGCACATAAGTATAGTTTTCCGTTTTGTTTCATATTTGCCTCTTTTCTCGCTTGACCGCGGGGAGTTTTTTTCCACTTGGCCGTGGGGGTTTCCGCTTGACCGCGGGGATTTGTTTAAGTTTGGAAGCTTTGAAAACCGGCCGCAAAGCCGCGCCCCCTCTGCACACCCCTTGGGCTTTTTTTTAGTAGTGCAAGGGATTCGTTGTTCTTATTTGTTGACTTGTGTCTGTATGCTTCGGTATTCAGCGCGCTACGCTGTGCCGATGTTGTTTTATTTCCTCACTTTCTCCGTGATTCACTTCTGGCAAGGTGTCTGTATTCTTCGGTATTCAGCGCACTACGCTATGCCGATATTATTTTATTTCTTCACTTTCTCAGTGATTCACTTCTGGCAAGGTGTCTGTATTCTTCGATACTCAGCGCGCTGCTCTATGCCGATATTATTTCATTTCTTCACTTTCTCCGTGATTCACTTCTGGCAAGGTCTCTGTATTCTTCGATACTCAGCGCGCTACGCGCTGCGATCTCTCGCTTTGAATCTCAGGTGAGGGGAGGCAGGCTGCTGGTGGTGACGTTAGCGGAGCCCCCGTCAGCGAGGTGAGGATAGCTGCTGCCACCGAGCGCACTGTTTGAGCGAAGCGAGTTTGCGCGAATGGCAGCAAACCGGCGCCGCAGCCGAGCAGGGGGCGCAGCGTGTCACCACCAGCAGCCTGCCTCCCCTCGCCGTCCCTTCACCAACCGAAGTACCACAGCCACCCAATCTCTCACAACCAACCAAACAACCAAACAAACAACCAAACAAACAACCAACCAGGCAGCCTCCCTAAGCCACAACATCACAACATTCACACCATCCGATACAACTCCAAAACATCCTCCGTATAAACCCCCGGCCGCTCATAAACCACCAGCGGCCGCTCAACCCGAATCCTGGAATTCCCGCCCTTACAAGCCTCGATCAACACCATATTCGGCTCCTTATCAATAAAAGGATACACCAGCTGCATCCTCTTAGGCTCCAGCTTATACTTCGTCAAAGTCGCCATCAGCTCCACAAGCCGAAACGGCCTATGCACCAGAAAAAACCGCCCCCTGTCCTTCAGGACCCGGGCAGCCTGACAAGCCACATCATCAAACGAACACAAAATCTCATGCCTCGCGATCGCCTTCGGAAGATGCGGATTCGTCAACCCATGCTGCCCGATCATATACGGCGGATTACACGTCACCACATCAAAAGAAGCCGCCCCAAAAATCCCGGCAGCCTCCCTGATATCACCCTCAACGATCCGAACCCTGTCCTCAAGACCATTATACCTCACACTACGGTCAGCCATCTCCGCACACTCATGCTGGATCTCCAGCCCCGTGAAATGCTCCCCATCCGTACGATCAGAAAGCAAGATCGGAATGATCCCCGTACCGGTCCCCATATCCAGAGCAACCTCACCCCTCTTCACCCGGGCAAAGCCAGACAACAGAACCGCATCCATCCCAAAGCAAAACTTCTTCGGATCCTGGATCACAAACAACCCATTCTGAAGATCATCCACACGCTCACCGCAATAAACCAGATCACTTCTCATTCGGCTTCGAATCTCCCTTTTTAACCTCTTTCTCCTCGTGGTCAGCAGAACCGGCACCACCCTTACCCTTTTTTCTCTTAGGGCGGAACCTCAGATCACGGACCGGAAACTCCTGGATCTCCTTCTCGTCATTCACCTCAACCACGATCTTAACCATCTGCCGGAGAACATTCACACTCTGGACCGTACCCGAAACACCCTGCGGCGTCGTCACAATATCACCGATACCCGGAAGATTCCGGTTCAGTTCCTCATAAGTCTCCTGCTCATTCTTCAGACAGCACATCAGACGACCACAAACACCTGAAATCTTCGTCTGGTTCAGAGAAAGATTCTGCTCCTTCGCCATCTTGATGGAAACCGGCGCAAACTCCGAAAGATACGTATGACAGCAAAGCGTCCTTCCACAAATACCAATACCGCCAAGGATCTTCGTCTCATCACGGACACCGATCTGACGAAGCTCGATCCTGGTCTTAAACACAGACGCCAGATCCTTAACCAGCTGCCGGAAATCAATACGGCCATCCGCTGTAAAATAAAACAGCACCTTGTTATTATCAAAGGTATACTCCGCATCGATCAGCTTCATCTCAAGCCCATGCTCACGGATCTTCTTCTTGCAGATCTTAAAAGCCTCTTTCTCCTTCCGGCGGTTCTCAGACTCATGGTCCTCGTCCTCCTTCGTTGCAACACGGAGAACCTCCTTCAGCGGATGGACCACCTCGTCCTCCTTCACGCTGCGCGGCTCCAGGACAACACGGCCATACTCCACACCACGGGCAGTCTCCACGATCACATGATCGCCGACCTTCACCTTATAATTCTTAGGATTAAAATAATAAATCTTACCAACGTTACGAAATCTGACTCCAACTACCTTTTCCATTCTATTTCTCCCTAATTGTCAGGAACAGGAGCTCCAGGGCAAGTTCGAGATTAACATTGGCACGGAGACGCACCTTCGTCTTCTCCAGTGCCTCAAGAATTTTTTCGATATTCTCATAAGAACGCTCGCTGGCCTGCTCTCTGATAAAATTAATCTCCTGTTTAAAAACCAGGTTGTCAATTTCCCTTGTTGCCTTAAACATCAGAACATCGCGGAACCAGAATTGGAAAATATCCAGATAATCATTGATATTATTCTTATCAGCAGTCAAAGTCTTGATCGCCTCTGTCAGCTCATAAACCTCCATGGAATTGGCATATTTCAAAATCTTCAGGGCATTGGCAGTCATATCCGCAAACTCCTGAGAAGTAGCAGCCTCCTTCGCCTTGCCGATACTGCCCTGCGCATAAGACGCATCGATCTCAGCCTGATAATCCGGCACCTGAAGATGCTCCATCAGATATTCCTTCACAAGACTGTCATCCACCACCTTCAGATCCAGACGCACACATCTGGAACGGATCGTAGGAAGAAGACTGTCGATATTGCTTGTCAGCAGCATGATCACCGCATATTCCGGCGGTTCCTCGATAGTTTTCAAAATGGCATTCTGCGCCTGCACCGTCATCATCTCCGCATCCGGAATGATGTAGATCTTATACGGACTGCAGTACGGCTTGATATCCACATCACGCACAACCTGGTCACGCACCTCGTCAATGCTGATGCTTCCAGGCTTCTCATGAGTTACTGTAATGATATCCGGATGATTCTTGCCGATCACCTTCTTACAGGAATCACAAGTCATACACGGTTCAGACTCTCCCGATTCACACTGCAGTGCTGCCGCAAAAGTCCCCGCAAGAAGCTTCTTGCCGGATCCCGGTTCCCCTGTAAAAATATAAGAGTGGGATACCTTCCCTGTCTCTATCGCATTCTTCAAATGCCTGATTATATCGTCATGGCCGATGATGTCATGAAATCCTGCCATAAGAATCACCTCTTTCTGCCTTTTGTGCCCTCCGTTATACCCGGCGGACATCTTTCAACTAATTATAACATAATCTTCTGTATAAAAAAAACTATTTTTCCTTATTGCACAGATTTTATATAATTTACGATCTCCTTCACACATTCATCCAGATTATGATTCTCAAAACGCTTCCATATACCTGCTTTAAGAATATTTTCCTCGGAAAAATCATTCTGGTCTGCCAGAAAACGCCTGCACATCTCCTCGTACTTCGGCACCTCCTGGGTCTTCTCCCTGGCAAGCGCACGCTCCAGACGCTCTCCGTCTTCCACCTCTATATAAACCGGCCACATCACTTCATTACCGTAATACTCCCGGAGCCTCACAAAAGACTCCAGTGTACCGATCCCCAGATAGCTGTCATTTCCCACAGACACCTGCCCGTCATCCGCAGTAAAATATGTCCATGGCCCGTAAACCGTCTGATAAGTACGCGCCTCGATCAGCTTCCCGTTTCTTCGGAACTCCTTCAGTTTATTCTCATCCGCAAAAAAATATTCTCTCCCATTCACCTCTCCATCCCGGATCGGACGGGTAGTATAGATCACAAGCCGCTTAAGCCCCAGCTCCTGATCCCCCTCCAGCTGTCTGTAAATACTGTCCTTACCGGAAGAGCTTTTTCCCATAATGTAAAAAATCTTTCCCATATGTCTCCTCTGCTGCATATGCGTTACTATACACGCTCTGCTCCGTAATACACAGAGCAGTCTGCTGCCACGCACCTCACTCATTTCTCACAACACACACCGTCTCACTGGTCTGGTCGCTCAGGCCCTGGACCTCAAAGCCCTGTTCCAGGTATCTTCTCACATTTTTTACGAAATGTCCAGAAATCTGTTCCCCCGGAACGATCAGCGGGATCCCCGGCGGATAAAGATACGCAAACTCCCCGGACGTCCGTCCGATACACTCATCCAGCGGACACCGCTCACTCTCCGCATCCATAGCCTGGGAGATCCGCATGACCTGCTTCATTTTTCCGTTTTTCAAGGGCACCCTCTCCACAGCCTCTTCTCTGTATTTTAACGATTCACGACGGTCGATCTCTTCAATAGCATCACAAAGCCGCTCAAAACCCTCCGCAGTATCACCCACAGCCGCCAGCGCCAGCACATAATTCTCCGCTTCCATCTCCATTTCCAGATGAAACTCCCTCCGGAGGATCTGATGCAGCTCCCGACCGTTCAGCGAACTGTTCACAGTAGAAAGCAATATCTTGGATCTGTCAAAATCAAAAACTCTCTGGCACTCACAGGCCTGCGGCGTCACCAGCCGGATATACTTACACTCGGAAAGACGCCTGCGTGCTTTTTCCAGATTCTCCGTAAACACACGGAACATCTCATCCCCCTCACGCTCCAGCTTATCCATGCACGCATCAATGCTGCTCATAAGAATATAAGAAGGACTGCTGCTCTGATAGATTCCCAGAAAACGCTTCAGTTTTTGCCGGCTCACCCGATCACTGCACAGATGGAGCACCCCCGTCTGAGTCAAACAGGGCAGCGTCTTATGTACACTGTTGATCACCACATCCGCACCAAGCTGCGCCGCAGACACCGGAAAATAATCCGAAAACCGAAAATGCGCCCCGTGAGCCTCATCCACGATCAGCGGCACACCATAGTGATGCGCGATCTCCGCGATCCTCGCCACATCCGACACGATCCCGTCATAAGTCGGCGAAGTGATCAGCACCGCCTGGATATCCGGATTTTCCGCCAGATACATTTCCACACGGCCAGGTGAAATCCCTCCGTTTATCCCCAATTTCGGATCTTCATGTGGATAAATATACGTAGCACTCAGCTCCCGCAGATAAATCGCATGGTAAACCGCCTTATGACAGTTCCTTGCCACCAGAATCTGTCCCCCCTTATCCACAGCCGCAGACACCGCCGCCAGGATCGCCCCGGAGCTTCCATTAATACTGTAAAAACTCTCCGGCACACCATAAAGCCGTGCGACATCCTCCTGGGCCCTTTTCAAAATATCCTCAGCATGATGCAGGTTATCAAATCCGTCAATCTCCGTAATATCCCTCTCCACCGGAAAATCCCCCTCCACAGCCAGCGGATTCCTCTTATGCCCCGGCATATGAAACGGATAAAAATCACTCTTACCATACGCTTCCAGTTTCTTGTATAATCTTTCTTCCATAGTTCGTCCTTTTCATCTTAAAAACAAGGAGGGGCTATCACCATACGATATTCCCCTCCATTTTTATCACATTTCTGTCACACCTTAAACCGGTACCCCACACCCCAGATCGTCTCAATATACTGAGGCTTGGCCGTATTAAACTCGATCTTCTCACGGATTTTCTTGATATGCACCGTAACCGTAGCGATATCACCCACAGACTCCATATCCCAGATCTCCCGGAAAAGCTCCTCCTTTGTAAAAACCCTGTTCGGATTCTCAGCCAGAAAAGTCAAAAGATCAAACTCCTTGGTAGTAAACGTCGTCTCCTCACCATTGACCCACACACGCCTGGCCGTCTTATCGATCTTAATACCACGGATCTCGATCACATCATTCTTATGCACATTAGAACCAACCAGCCGGTTATAACGCTCCATATGCGCCTTCACACGGGCAACCAGCTCACTTGGGCTGAACGGCTTGGTCATATAATCATCCGCACCAAGACCCAGTCCGCGGA
>ERZ791809.1530-NODE-1530-length-12065-cov-2.443797_pt1 | contig 12065 bp, 7 predicted proteins | sample MGYA00509946_ERZ791809 | MGnify/ENA primary metagenome ERZ791809 (study PRJEB30046, sample SAMN00791993) | human gut metagenome | study: EMG produced TPA metagenomics assembly of the A metagenome-wide association study of gut microbiota in type 2...
CGTGGGGATGTGCCGACAACTGTCTATGGTTTCGGATTTACAGTAGGTTGGAAAGACTTGTCTGTGGGTATGATGTTCCAGGGCGTAGCAGGAGCCGAACGTGTTTTGAACGGTAGCAGTGTTAATCCGTTTAATGGCGGTGGTGGTAGTGGTAACCTTTACTCTAACATTGGCGACCGTTGGACAGAGGAAAAACCGGATCAGAATGCCTTTTATCCGCGTTTGTCTTATGGAAGTGAAACAACCAGTAATATTAATAACTTCCAGAAAAGTACCTGGTGGGTGCGTAACATGAACTTCCTGCGTTTGAAGACATTGCAGATCTCTTATAATCTGCCTAAACCCTGGGTGAATAAAGTTCATCTGAAGAATGCGGCTGTATATGTAATGGGAACTAACCTGTTCACTTTGAGTCGTTTCAAATTGTGGGATCCGGAGTTGAATACCGATAATGGTGCTTCTTATCCGAATACGACTTCTTATTCAGTTGGTATTAATTTCACATTCTAAAGAAAAAGATAATGAAAAAATATAATTATATAATCGTTAGTTTGCTGGCGTGTCTCTTGACGACATCTTGTAATGACTATTTTGACCAGGTGCCTGATGACCGTTTATCACTCAAGGAGATTTTCACAACCAGAGATGGAGCCTTGCGGTATCTTTCGAACGTATACACATTCTTACCGGATGAATTTAACCAACGTCAGGTGCATGAAACAAGTCTGTACCGTACTCCCGGTCCCTGGACAGGCTCCAGCGACGAAGCAGAGTGGACAAATGACAATAAAGGGAAATTGATAAATAACAATTCAATCGATGCAACTGAAGGAACGATGGTATTGTATCGTTGGAAGAGCTGGTTTTCAGGTATTCATGAAGCGGCAGTATTTACAGAAAATGTAGATCAGGCACCGCTGACTGTTACAGAAAGAAATCAATGGAAAGCGGAAGCAAGAGCTTTGCGGGCGATCTACTATTTTTATTTAGTACGTACTTATGGTCCGGTTCCTTTGCTTGAAAAGGACTTCCCGATGGATACTCCAAGCGATGAGTTGCAACTCCCGCGTAATACGGTAGACGAGTGTTTCGATTTTATCGTATCAGAACTGAAAGGTGCGCAAAACGATGGTTTACTGGATGATGCTTCTACCGACAAAGTGTCCGGATATGGCCGTATTGATAAGGCGATTGCACAGGCGTTTATCATCGAGGCATTGACTTATCGTGCCAGCTGGTTGTTTAATGGAGAGTGCAATTACTATTCAGACTTGGCTAATACGGACGGAACAAAACTGTTCCCTAACAAACCGGACGAAGCTACCAAACGTGCCAATTGGCAGAAAGTGATTAATGAATGTAACACTTTCTTCTCTAATTACGGAAGTCGTTATCATTTGATGTATACCAATAAGGACGGTGTTTCTGTTTCCGGTCCGGACTCGGAAGGCTTCAGCCCGACAGAATCTTATCGCCGTGCAGTAAGAACCCTGTTTTCTGAAATGGGTAACAATAAAGAAATGATTTTCTATCGTTTGGATAATGCTGCCGGAACCATGCAGTACGACCGTATGCCGAATAGATCCGGTAATACGACCAACTATAGAGGTGGTAGCTTGTTGGGAGCAACCCAAGAAATGGTAGATGCCTATTTCATGTCAAACGGAGAATCTCCTATTTCCGGTTATAGTGCTGACGGAGTCACTCCGATTATCAACGAAAAATCCGATTATGTAGAAGAGGGAGTTTCTACAACAGAATACAAAGGAACAGACGGTACCTTATATGCACCGACAGGAACCAGAATGATGTATGTTAATCGTGAACCTCGTTTTTATGTAGACATTACCTTTAGTAATTCAAAATGGTTTGATGGAACAGAAGGCGATTATATAGTAGATTTCACTTATAGCGGAAGTTGTGGTAAAGAACAAGGTAGCAATGACTATACAAGTACAGGTTATTTGGTGCGCAAAGGAATGGATTCCGGCGATCGTAACCAGAACTTGGTTTGTGTGCTCTTGCGTCTGACTAATATTTATTTTGACTATATCGAAGCGCTTGCGCATGTCAGCCCGACTCATGAAGACATCTGGACGTATATGAACATGATCCGTAAGCGTGCGGGTATTCCGGGATATGGTGAAACTGTCAATCTGCCTAAACCGACTACAACGGAAGCTGATTCGTAAAGAGAAACGCATTGAGTTGAGTTTCGAAAACTGCCGTTATTTTGATGTACGTCGCTGGGGATTGGTAAATGAGTATTTCAACAAAGCAATTCACGGTATGAATGTCAATTATGACGGAAATGAATTCTTCAAACGTACGGAGATTGTGAAGCGTATTTTTGACCGTCAGTACTTCTTCCCCATACCACAGGGCGAAATTGATATTGATAAAAACTTGGTTCAGAATACAGGATTCTAAATACTGATTATAAAATAGAAATTATGATGAAACAATATATTTTCTCTGCAGTTTGTCTCATGTCCGGTATCCTTTGTATGTCCTCTTGCAATGAGGATAAACAGGCAAAGCCATATACTCCGGATTACGAGATTGTACCGGAGTATACCAATGCGGATACCTGGACTGCCTATGAAGCATTTAATGATAACTTGCTGGACCCCGATAAGAATATTTATAAAACAAGTACCGCTTATACTGCTGCTACCGACCGTAATAACGGAGCTGCTGCTATCTGGTGCCAACCGATCTATTGGGATATGGCTATGAACGCATATAAACGTGCAAAAGCGGAAGGGGATACGGAAAGAGAAAACAAATACAAGCAGTTGTGTGATGATTTGTTTGCCGGAAATAAAGCACATTATGTAAACTTTGATTTCGACGATAATAATGAGAATACCGGCTGGTTTATCTATGATGATATACAGTGGTGGACCATTACTTTGGCACGTGCTTACGAATTATTTAAAGTGGAAGAGTATCGCAGTCTGGCAGAAGCAAGTTTTGCACGTGTATGGTACGGTTCTCCCCGCGTAGGTGATACGGGTTCTTATGCAGATCCTGAAAAGAATTTGGGTGGAGGTATGTTCTGGCAATGGCAGCCTATCGGCAACCCGAATGAAAATGCTGCTGGTGATGGTAAGATGGCTTGTATCAATTTCCCGACTGTAGTAGCTGCATTGACCCTTTACAACAACGTTCCTGCTGATCGTGTGGCTGATCCGAATCCGGAAAGCTGGAGTAATAAGTACGGTGATTTTACCCGTCCGCATTATGAAACGAAGGAAGCTTATCTGGCAAAAGGAAAAGAAATCTATGAATGGGCTGTGAAGAATCTGGTAGACAGCAATACCGGAGAGGTTGCCGACAGCAAGCATGGTGAAGGCAATCCGGCATGGTCGGACCATGTATACAATCAGGCCACTTTTATCGGAGCTTCGTTATTGCTTTATAAAGCTACCGGTGAGAAAACATATTTGGACAATGCAATTTTGGGAGCTGACTATACAATGAATACCATGTCCGGAACGTATGATTTACTGCCGTTCGAGAGTGGCGTGGAACAGGGTATTTATACCGCTATCTTTGCGGAATACATGGCCATGTTGGTAAATGATTGTGGCCAGACCCAGTACGTACCGTTCTTGAAACGTAACATTAATTACGGCTGGGCTAATCGCGACCGGACACGTAATTTGTGTGGTGGCGAATATCATAAGGCACAGATAGAAGGCGCTACTATTGACAGCTATAGTGCATCCGGAATACCGGCATTGATGTTGTTGTTTCCGGCAGATAAATAATTGTAACCCATAAAAAAGAAGAATAATGAATACGAAATATTCAAATTGGAAAATGTGGTATTATGTGTTATGCATGGTACTGACACTTCAATTGGCGGCTTGTTCTGAAGAAACGCATGACGAGTATACTGCGGCTCCTGAAATAGAAGATACCTATATTGACCAACTGGATGCATTGATTGCTGAAATGACCGATTTGCAGCAAAATTCAGACTACGGAGATAAGAAAGGACAGTACCCCACCGAAAGCCGGGCAATTCTGACAGATGCGATAGATGATGCCAATCGTGCGGTACTTTTAATCAAATATCAGCAACCCTCTCCGTCGGAAAGTGAGAAACAACGCTATGTGGCAGAAGCCAAGGCGTCTATAGAACAGTTCAAGAGTACGATCCGTACAGAAGACGCTGAAACAACACCGGCTGAACTGTTTGTGGACGGACGTGGTGATGGTGGTTCTTATATCGATTTCGGACGTAGCGAAGAATATGTCAATTTCGGAACCGAAGGAAATCAAGCCTTTACTGTTGAGTTTTGGGTGAAAGTAACCAAAGGTGGTGGAAAAGACCAGAATGTGTTCCTGTCAACTTATATGGGCGGTGATGGATGGCGTAATGGCTGGATGATGTACTGGCGTAAAGATGATAATGGTGTTTACCGTACTACTTGGGGTGGATTGAATACGACCAATGGTGACAGGGATCTTTGGGAACCGAAATTCCAGATTTCTGATGATTTGAATAAATGGCAGCATTTTGTAGCAGTATATAGTGATGAAGGTTTGGACGGCAATTCTACATTACGTGCAAAATTATACTTAAATGGTGAGTTGAAGAAAGAAGAAACAGTTTCTCCTACAACGAGAGTTTATCAGTCAGGACATTATTCAGATTACTCAAAACCGATGACTGCATTTGGTCGTTACATGAGAGTGAGCGATGATTTGTATGAAGAAGGATTCTCCGGATATATGAAGAAAATCCGTATCTGGAAAACGGCAAAAGGGGCAGATTATGTAAAGCAGTCTTATGAAGGAACAGCAGAAGTAACCGGAAAAGAAACGGATTTGGCAGCCGGATGGGACTTTACATCTAAACCATCGGGAACAGATAACGAGATTATTGACTTGACTGGTCGTCATACAGCGAAAATTATAGGTACCTATAAGTGGGAACGTATTCTAGAATAATAAAGAGAGAAATAATGAAAGACATGAAACAATTAATTAATAAATGGGGAGAGAGTATGCTCTTTTCCCTTCTGATGGCGCTTTGCCTCACATGGACTTTTACAGCTTGTTCGGATGATAAAGATAATGAATATATATCTGATACGCAACTTAGCATATTAGAGGACAATCGGACTTCTTTATCATATTTGTTGAAAAACTCTACCTTTGGAACAGCGCCGGGAACTTTTCCGGAAGCCAGCAAGGAGATACTGAATAATGCAATAGCGGAACTGGACCAGTTGATTACCAAGGTAAAGGGCGGTGAGATGTTTGATGAGGCGACCTTTGAGGCTACAATAGCTAAGGTAAATCAGGCAATAGATGAGTTCAAAAACTCTAAATACTATAACCTTTCTCCGGAAGCCCAGAAGTTCATTAGTGATCTGATGGCAAAAGCAGATGAGTTAAGAGAAATGATAGCTAATGAAGCATTGTGGGGAAATCATCAGGGACAATATCCGGTAGAAGGTAAGGCTACACTGGAAAGTGCAGCGGAAGATTTGGAGAGTTTGGCAGACAGAATCAAAACCAGTGCCATCACAGATATGACGCAGGAGATATATGATGATGCCATTGCGGCTGCTGATAAGAAACTGCAAGAAGTGGAAAATTCCGCATGGCCGGAAGATAATCTTGTCTGGAATTTATTTGTGGATGGTAATAAGGGTGGTTACATCGACTTTGGATATAGCGAGGATTTTGTGAAATTTGGTGATGATAATAATCAGAATTTTACGATTGAGCTTTGGATAAATATCAAAGAATTCTGTTCTAAGTCAGGGGAAGACAATAGTACCTTCCTTGCTGCATTTGTTAATTCTCCCCGAAGCGGCTGGCGTGTTCAGTATCGTAAAGTGAATGGTGGCAATGAACACTGGCTGAGAGGTTCTATGGCACATTGGCAGAATGAAGGTCCAAAAGATCCGGAATGGTGGGAGCCGAGAGCCATCGTAAACAATCCCAAAGATAAATGGACACACTTTGCTTTTGCTGTAGCGGATAATGGTGTTCCGGGATTTGATCCACCTCAGGAACATACTAAATCCTGTGTATTTGTGAATGGTTCGCAATCCGGCGAGGTGATTCGTGTAGGTGAGGCTTGGAGAACTTATATTAACAATGGTTGTATTGAAGAGAAAATGCCTATGACTGCCTTCTGCCGTTTGAATACAGATAAAACGACTCGTGAAGAATACTTCTCCGGTTATATCAAATATATGCGTATATGGAAAGGTATCAGAAGTCGCGATGATCTTCGCTTATCTGCTATGGGGCAGGTTGACGTAGATCCGAATGATCCGAATCTGGTTGCAGCCTGGGACTTTGAAGTCTTGGGAGCACAACCTACCGGAACGACAATCACTGATATTACAGGACGTCATGTCGCTACTCTAAAAGGTCCGGAAGGAACATATCAATGGGTGGAAAGTACGACTATCGCACAGTGATTAATGCAGATTTTTCAATAGTGTATTAAATTATATCAGTGCTTCCCTTTGCTTTGCATAATGCAGGGCAAGGGGATTTTTTTAAGTCATTATCTGCGTTTGCAAATAGCAAAAGGGTGTTTTGGTCTGTATTTGTTCTTTATTGAATAGAGATTATCGTTCTTTTTCGTCTATTTCTGCAATCTTTGTAACAGGAAAAATATTAAAACTTATCAACTATCATGAAAAGCAAAATTCTTTTGGCGGTAGCTTTACTGCTGGCGATATCAACTACTAGTGTATGGGCGGCTGATAGCTCAGAAAAAACGAACCAGAAGACAGGGTCTTACACCAATGAAGACGTGTGGGCGGCATACGAAGGATTTAATAATACGCTGCTCGACCCGGATAAATATATCTATAAAACGACTTCGGCCTATGAACAGGCGGTAGACCGTGGTCATGGCGCAGCTGCTATCTGGTGTCAGCCTATTTACTGGGATATGTCAATGAACGCCTATAAACTGGCGAAGGCTCAGAAAGATAAAAAGAAAAGAGCCTATTACAAAGAGCTCTGCGAAAAGATATTCGCTGGAAATAAAGCCCAATATTGTCACTTTGATTTCGATAATAATAATGAAAATACCGGATGGTTTATCTATGATGATATCATGTGGTGGACGATCTCTTTGGCACGTGCATACGAACTGTTTGGTGTGGATGAATATCTGAAACTGTCTGAAGAGAGCTTCAGCCGTGTATGGTACGGTTCTAAAAAAGTAGGCGATACAGGATCATATGACAAAGAGAACGGAGGGATGTTCTGGCAATGGCAGCCGATCCATAATCCCAAGCCGAACAGACCGGGGGACGGAAAGATGGCTTGTATCAATTTCCCTACCGTGGTAGCAGCACTTACACTGTACAATAATGTTCCGAAGAAGAGAAAAGAATCAACCGAAGAATCACCCAAGTATCAGACAAGAGAACAGTATTTGGCTAAAGGCAAAGAGATTTATGAATGGGGAGTAGAAAACCTGTTGGACAAGAAGACGGGCCGGATAGCTGATAGTCGTCATGGCAACGGTAATCCTGCCTGGAAAGCGCATGTATATAATCAAGCTACCTTTATCGGTGCTTCCGTATTGCTTTACAAAGCGACTAAAGAAAAACGCTACCTGGATAATGCAATCCTTGCAGCAGACTATACAGTCAATGAAATGTCTGCGAAGCATAACCTGCTGCCCTTTGAAAGAGGAATCGAGCAAGGTATCTATACGGCTATTTTTGCAGAATACATAGCTATGCTGGTATACGATTGCGGACAAACACAATATATCCCGTTCCTGAAACGTAATATCGAGTCCGGTTGGGCAAACAGGGATAAGACACGTAATGTATGTGGCGGAGAATATGAGAAAGCATTACCGGCCGGTGCTGAGATAGACAGCTACTCGGCTTCCGGTATACCGGCATTGATGCTTCTGTTTCCGGCAGAAAAATAATCCGAAGAGAAACGGGGCAACGACCAGATATAAAAATGAAAATACACCTGAATATCATGAACAATAAACATTTACTGATTGCTCTCGGCTTGCTTCTTGCCTGCAATCATGCTACTTATGCGCAAAAAGGAAAAAGCAAAGAAGCAAAGACCACGTTTCAGACTTCTGAACCCTGGAAACCCGAAACAGACGTACGTGCTGATGCCACGATGGTATATGGTACACTGGATAAGCCCGGAGTAACTTTTGAACAACGCATTCAGTCATGGAGAGACAAAGGTTATCTGACGGAATTTATGACCGGAGTTGCCTGGGGAGACTACAAGGACTACTTTCTGGGGAAATGGGATGGAGTAGACGGGCATCTGAAAGAAGGACAGCGCGACCGTAATGGAAATGAAATAGCTCATGGTCATCTGATCCCTTATATCGTACCTACCGAAAGTTTTATCCGCTATATGCAGGAAACACAGATCAAACGGGTGATTGACGCCGGGATAACATCCATATATCTGGAAGAACCGGAGTTTTGGATGCGTGGCGGATATAGCGAAGCTTTTAAATCCGAATGGCAGAAATATTATAATTTCCCCTGGAGAGCTCAGCACGAATCTCCCGAAAACACATACCTTTCCAACAAACTGAAATATCATCTGTACTATAATGCGCTGGATAAGATATTCACTTATGCCAAAGAATACGGAAAATCGAAAGGACTGGATATCAAATGTTATGTGCCGACGCATTCTTTGATTAATTATACTTCCTGGCAGATTGTAAGTCCGGAAGCCAGCCTGGCTTCATTGGATTGTGTAGACGGCTACATTGCCCAGGTATGGACAGGGACTGCCCGCGAACCGAATTTCTATAACGGCGTGCAGAAAGAACGTGTATTCGAGAATGCGTTTCTGGAATACGGGTGTATGAAGTCGATGACTGCACCGCTGAACCGGAAAATGTATTTCCTGACAGACCCGATCGAAGACCGTGCGAAAGACTGGCTGGACTATAAAATCAATTATCAGGCCACTTTTGCAGCACAGTTGATGTATCCTATGGTAGATACCTACGAAGTAATGCCCTGGCCGGACCGTATCTATCAGGGACTGTACCGGATAGCGGGAACGGATCAGAAAGAACGCATTCCCCGCTCTTATTCCACCCAGATGCAGACAATGGTTAATACACTGAATGATATCCGTACTTCCGATAAAAAGATTACAGGTACACAGGGCATCGGTGTACTGATGGCAAACTCACTGATGTTTCAACGTTTTCCGAATCATAACGGTTACGATGATCCGCAATTTTCCAGTTTCTACGGACAAACTTTGCCTCTGTTGAAGCGTGGTATTCCGGTAGAGCTGGTACACATGGAAAATACCCCTTTCAAAGAAACTTTCAAAGGACTCCACATACTTGTCATGTCTTATTCAAACATGAAACCGATGAAACTGGAATATCACAACTATTTGGCTGATTGGGTGAAGAAGGGCGGAATACTTATCTATTGTGGAGAAGATATCGACCCTTATCAAACGGTACTGGAATGGTGGAATACAGATGGAAATGAATATAAAGCGCCTTCGGAACACCTGTTCGAGAAGATGAATCTATCCCGTAATCCGGGTGAAGGAACTTACCGCTATGGTAAAGGAACGGTGATTGTGATGCGTGAAGACCCCAAACATTTTGTTTTGAAAGCCGGAAACGATCAGAAATATTTTGAAACGATCGCATCCGCTTATCAGAAAAAGATTGGCAAAGAGATAGAAACCAAGAACAGCTTCATTGTAGAACGTGGTCCATATACCATTGCTGCTGTCATGGACGAAAGCGTTTCCAAAGAGCCACTGACGTTATCCGGATTATATATCGACCTGTTTGACAAAGACCTGCCGGTACTGACTTCCAAACAAATCCAACCGGGTGAACAGGGGTATCTTTATGATCTGAATAAAGTATCCGGTAAAATAAAAGCCAAAGTGCTCTGCGGAGCTTCTCGTATCTATGATGAGAAAGTCAGCAAACAAAGTTACTCTTTTGTAGCCAAAAGCCCGATAAATACAACTAATGTATCAAGAGTCCTCTTGCCTCGTAAACCAGAGAAAATACGTGTGAATGGAAAAGAGGAACAACCGGAATGGGATGAATCATCAAAAACTCTTCTGTTGAGTTTCGAGAACGATCCTGCCGGTGTGAATGTGTCAATAGAATGGTAAATAGATTAAATAAAACAGGTAATTAAATTATGAAACAACAACTGATGACGCTGTTGCTGGGAGCAGCCTCTGTATTTTGTAGCTGTGAGACCCAGCTGGAACAGCATGTGAAGAGCGAGTTGCGTGCTCCGGCTTATCCGCTGGTGAGCATAGACCCGTATACCAGTGCATGGTCTTTCACGGACAACTTATACGACGGTTCGGTCAAACATTGGAGCGGTAAAGATTTCCCTTTAATCGGTGTAGCTAAAGTCGACGGACAGACTTACCGCTTTATGGGAACGGAGGAACTGGAGTTGAGACCTCTGGTGAAAACTTCGGAACAAGGTAACTGGACAGGAAAATATACAATTCAGCAACCTGCCGACGGATGGCAAAATGTCGGCTTCAATGATGCTGCCTGGAAAGAAGGTGAAGGTGCCTTCGGAACCATGGAGAACGAACATGTAGCCAAGACCCAGTGGGGTGAAGAATTTATCTGGGTACGCCGTGTTGCTGATATTCAGGAAGACCTGACAGGTAAGAATGTATATCTGGAATATTCTCATGATGATGATGTGATTATCTATATCAACGGAATAAAGGTTGTAGACACAGGAAACGCTTGTAAGAAGCACGTACAGGTGAAGTTATCGGAAGAAGTAGTAGCGTCCCTGAAACAGGGAGAAAACCTGATTGCCGCTTATTGTCACAACCGTGGAGCGAATGGCTTGCTGGATTTTGGTTTGCTGGTAGAATTGGATAATAACCGTTACTTCAATCAGACTGCACAGCAGACTTCTGCCGATGTTCAACCTATGCAGACTTATTATAACTTCACTTGTGGTCCGGTAGACTTGAATTTGACATTTACCGCGCCCCTGTTTATGGACAATCTGGACTTGATGGCACGCCCTGTCAACTATATTTCTTATGAAGTCATTTCTAACGACGGACAGGCGCACCAAGTTGAACTCTATTTTGAAGCTGCTCCTCAATGGGCACTCGATCTGCCTCATCAGGAATCCGTAGCCGACAGCTTTACTGACGGTGATCTGTTGTTCCTGCGCACCGGAAGCCGTAATCAGGACATCCTGAAAAAGAAAGGTGACGATGTACGTATTGACTGGGGACACTTCTACCTGGCTGCTGAAAAAGAGAACAGCACCTATGCTATCGGTGACGGAAAGAAACTTCGCCAAAGCTTTACAGAGAACAAACTGGAAGCTCCTACCACCAATGGTTATGACAAACTAGCTTTAGTACGCTCACTGGGTGAAACAAAGAAAGCGAACGGACACCTGCTGATCGGTTACGATGATATTTACTCTATCCAGTACTTTGGTGAAAACCTCCGTCCTTACTGGAATCGTACAGGCAGTGAAACAATCGTATCACAATTCCAGAAAGCAGAACAGGAATATAAGACTCAAATGAAAAATTGTGCAGCTTTCGATAAGAAACTGATGGCGGAGGCTGAAGCGGCCGGCGGACGCAAGTATGCCGAACTTTGCGCTCTGGCTTATCGTCAGGCATTAGCTGCCCATAAACTGGTACAAGCTCCGAATGGTGACCTGGTATTCCTTTCCAAAGAGAATTTCAGTAATGGTTCCATCGGAACAGTCGACCTGACTTATCCGGGAGCTCCGTTGCTTCTGCTTTACAATCCGGAACTGGTCAAAGCTACCATGAACCATATCTTCTATTATAGTGAAAGCGGAAAATGGACCAAACCGTTTGCTGCTCACGACGTAGGTACATATCCGCTGGCTAACGGCCAGACTTACGGAGGCGATATGCCAATCGAAGAATCTGGCAATATGGTAGTCCTTGCTGCAGCGATTGCTGCTGTAGAAGGAAATGCCGACTACGCACAAAAGCATTGGGAAACTCTGACAACCTGGACGGATTATCTGGTAGAGTAC
>ERZ791809.1542-NODE-1542-length-12005-cov-4.638577_pt1 | contig 12005 bp, 3 predicted proteins | sample MGYA00509946_ERZ791809 | MGnify/ENA primary metagenome ERZ791809 (study PRJEB30046, sample SAMN00791993) | human gut metagenome | study: EMG produced TPA metagenomics assembly of the A metagenome-wide association study of gut microbiota in type 2...
TTTTTGTCTGGCTCTGCACGGGGCTGATCTACATATCCGGTCTGGTGCTTGGTCTGCTCAGCACGGTAATTGCGCTGCTTGGCGTGGCTGTGCTGATTACCTATTCCCCGCAGAATGGTGCGATTTTGCTGGTTATAGCTTTTTTGATTAGCCCGATGGGATTGCCGCTTGCGGCGATCTGGCTGTTAGGTAAGGTGCAGGATTTGAAATTTGTGATTCAGGATTGGGTGTATGGGTAAATGATGTGAATATAATTTGGAATGAAAAGAAGCAGGACAATGGGAGATGAGACCCAATGCCCTGCTTCTCTGTTTATTCGGAACGAACTGTAATATATTTTTGATTGCGACTTTTAGGTTTATCGGGAATAGTCATTTCTAATTGCCCGGATTCTAAAAGCGGATTGATATGTTTCAAAGTGAAGTTTCTTAAATCTTTGAAGCCGCAAAATACTGCAAGCTCTTTCTTGGATTTTGGTGTTGTGCAAAAAGCCAAAATCTGTTTGGATACCGTTGATAGTTCAATAACTTGGTGGGTAACTTGGTGGATAACTTGGTGGGCGTCACCCTCTAAGTTGTAGTTCACTTTTTTCAAAATGACTCTGAAATCTGTCGCTGTTGAGGAAAATTCGGGCTTATATGCCTCTGTGTATCCAGGCAGCTTTTCGGTTTCACTGACGATTTTGCGTAGGCCACTTCCACGGCGTTCCATGTACTTCATGCGGTGGAACAGGTCAGCAATCACAGGGTTTCGTCGCATCGAACGAATACTGTAAATATCGTATTCCTGAATTGAGCCGCCGCCAAACATACCGCCAGGAGATGTGATTTCCACCCGATCATCAAACATATTTTGATCTGCATAGCAGTTTGCTATGCAGCGTGCCTCATCCTTTGGGATGATTTACATTTCGAAACAGACTCATATAATATAATTTGAGACAGGTGGCGAAAAGCTTATGGTAATCTCGCGCTGTGTCAAAGGGAGGGGAAGAAATGACCGAAAAAATCATTATAAAGCCTTCTGTTCAGAAACGGTTTGACAGCTTCATGGTGCATGGCAGAGTCCTTTTTTTCAGCGCGCCCTGCGGCTTTGGAAAGACCGTACTGGCGGACGCGCTGCTGCGCGGGCGGAATGTGCTGCGGCAAAGTGCGGCAGACCCGGACTGGGCGATTCCATCGTCAGCGCAGGATTGGGACATTCTGCTGATTGACGATCTTCAGCTTATGCAGGAGGAAGCCGGGCAGCAGGCTCTTTGCGAACTGATTCGCTCAAGTCCGGAGCGCCATTTCGTCCTGCTTTCGCGCGGTGCGCCGCTGGGCTGCCTGATGGCGTTTCAGTACACAGGGCTGATGACGGTGCTGGAGGCCGACGACCTGCTTTTTGACGCGGACGATGTGCGGCGACTGTTTCAGCTTTCGGGAGCAAATGTAACAGATAACGAGATCGACGGAATTTTGAAAGAATCCCTGGGCTATCCGCTGGGTGTGGCCATCACGGCGCGGTGCATGTTCCCGAACAAGCCGTGGGCGCCGGAGCTGGTGGCGCGGGTGTTCCACGAGGTGTTCCTCTACTTTGAGACCGCTATCTACCGGCGCTTTGACCTGCCGGTGCGGCGCTTCCTGTTGGAGCTGGCCCCCTTTGAAAGTTTTGACCTGGAAATGGCGCGGATGGTCAGCGGCGATCCCCGCGCCGGCGAACGGCTGGACTGGCTTCTTCGATACACCACTATGCTGCGCTACGACGACTGCCAGCGCTTCCACTTCTGGTCGGGTTTCCGGGCTTTTCTCCTTTGGGAGATGGAACGGGAGTATACCGAGGAAAAGCGCAAAGCGCTCATCAGCCGGGGCGGGCTGTACTATGAGCTGAAGGAGGACTACGCCCACGCCCTGGAATGCTACACCAGCGGCGGTGACCATTCCAAGGTTTCCGAGCTGCTGGTGCGTAATGCAGAACTACACCCCGGCATGGGGCACTATGCCGAGATGGAAAAATACTACCGCAGCCTGCCGGAGGCGGAAATTCTCGCATCCCCCTCTCTGATGCAGGGCATGAGCATGCTCTGCGCGCTGGTCATGGATTACGAAGGCTCGGAGCGCTGGTATGGCGAACTGCAAAAGTTTGTCGAACACTGTGGCAGACAGGACGCCGCCGGAAAGCAGGCCCGCGGTCGCCTTGCGTGGCTGGACATTTCCCTGCCCCAGCGGGGCGTGAAGGGTCTGACGGAAACCATCCCCGCCGTGTTTCGGCTGCTGACGAACAAAGAGCTGGCGCTGCCGTCCTTCTCCGTCACGAGCGCGCTGCCGAGCATCATGAACGGCGGCAAGGACTTTTCCGAATGGAGCAAAAAGGACGACCTGCTCTACAAAACCCTCCGTCTCCCCGTGGAGGCAGTATTGGGGCGGGACAGTGTGTGTCTTGCCGACTGCGCCATTGCCGAGAGCAAATTTGAAAAGGGCGCGGACGTCACCGGACGGATGCTGTCCCTTCTCCCGCAGCTGAACGAGATCCGCAACCGGGGCACGCCGGACATGGAGTTCGCCGTCAGCGGGCTTCTGGCCCGCAGCCAGCTGGCAAACGGACAGGCGATGGATGCGCGGCGCACCATCGAGGTGCTCCGTGAATGCTTTGCCGAGCGCGGTTTGACACGCTTTCTGCCCAATATGGACGCCATGCTCTGCCGTATTGACATGCACACCGGCGACCTTGACGCAGCGGACGCATGGTATCGGGAAAAAGCCCCGTGCGAACCCACGCACCTGAACGTCATGCGGCGCTATCAGTATCTCACCCAGGCCATGGTGGAGCTGGAGGACGGCAGACCGGACACGGCGCAGCTGACCCTCTCCCCTCTGGAGCCGTACATTCAAAACTGCGCCCGCATCATCGACGGCATTCACCTGAATGTCCTGACTGCCATCGCTCTGCACCGCAAGAAGGACGAGCGGTGGCGCGAGCGATTGACGGCGGCGCTGGACGCGGCGGCGGAGTACCGCTTCATCCGCACCGTCAGCGTATACGGCACGGCGGTGCTGCCGCTGCTGGAAGCGCTGGACTGGGACGGCGACAAAGCATGGCGCAAACGGCTGATGGCGGCGGTGCGGACGCAGGCGGCGTTCTACCCGCATTTCCTCGAACCCCGACTTGCCCCCGGTGAGGAGCTGACGCCCACGGAATTGCAAATTCTTCATCTGCTCTGCGCGGACAAGTCCAACGCCGAGATCGCGCAGATCATGGACGTGAAGCTGCCCACAGTGAAGACCCACGTCAGCCACATCCTCGACAAGCTGGATGTGAAGCGCCGGGCGGAGGCCAAGACCGCCGCGAAGAAGCTGCATTTAGTGCCGGACAATCTGTAAAAACATCATCCGACAGATGTCGGATTTCCACATAAAAGTAAGACGATTTTTCAAGGAGGAAAGACATGAAAAAACGAATATTGAGTGTGCTCATGGCGCTGGCGCTGTGTCTAACGCTCCTGCCCGCGCCCGCGTGGGCGGCGGAGGACACACTCTCGGGCGGCACCATCGTGCAGGAGGAGCAGGAAGAATCTACGCCCGCCACATCGGAACAGGCGGTGGAGGACGCGTCGGAGGGTGGCACCATCGTGCAGGAGGAGCAGGAAGAAGCCACGACCGAAGGCAACGGGCAGTCGACCAACACGGGCGAAGGCGAACAGTCCAATTCCGAAACGGGCACGCTTACGGAGATCTGGTTCGTAAGAAAGCCCGATTCCATTGGCCGCAGCTATGACGGTACGACGGACGGCAGCATGGTTTCGTTCGGCACACCGCAATTCACGGACGGCACAAATACGTTTGAACTCACGGAAGGAACGGACTTTACCGCCAAGAAGGCCTTCGATTCTGCGGACGCGGGTAATCATACCGTCACTGTGGAGGTCACGCTGATCGGCGAGGCCGCAGCGAAGTACAAGCTCAAGGCGGGCGAGGAAACGTTTACGATCAGCGGCACCATCAACAAGGCCTATCCAAATCTGACCGTATCTCTTTCAGAGACGACTTGCACGGTGGGCGAAAAGCTTCTTCCGCTGCTGGCTGTCAGCGGTGCTCCGGAAGACGCCGCGGTGACATATTACTATACGCAGTACCAAACATTCGCTGGGGATTCGGAGTATGAGGGCAGTGATGTCGTTCCTGCAATCGACGAAAACACTGCAATCAGCGAGCCCGGCACATATTACGTTTATGCCAAGTCCAGCGAGACTAAGAACTACGATGAGGAACGGTCGGATACCGTGGAACTCACGGTCAACAAGGCGGTCGTTAAGGCGGCTTCCGTGACAAAAGCGGACGGCACGAATGGCGGTACATACGAATCCCTCCCGGCGGCGCTGAACGCGGCGCAGGACGGCGACACCGTCAAGCTGCTGGCGAACCATACGACAAATTGGAGCGACGTCGAAGCCAGCGATCTTTCCACACTGGCTGTCGTCACCAAACGGCTGACGCTGGAATTGAACGGCTGGACGGTGGATTATCTCGAAGTGGGCGAGGTGGTTCCTGACGAGGAAGGCGGAATCCTGGAATCCACCGATGGCAACCTGACCATCGTAGATAACATTCAAGATGGCTCTCACGGCAAAATCAAAGACCTCCAATTTGTAAATGGTTCACTGGCGATTCAGAGCGGTCAGATTGGAGATTCTGACGGAGGCAAGCTTACCTGTAACGGGAACAGCGGCAGCGTGACTGTCTGCGGCGGCACGGTGCTTGGTCTCACGGTGGGCGAGGGCGCTTCCGTCACCGTCTCCGGCGGCTCAACGCACGCGGGTTTCTGGTTCAACGACGGTACGCTGACAATCACAGGCGGCACGTTCGGCAATGTAAACTTCCGTAATAACGGTGGGACCATCGCCATCAGCGGCGGCATCTTCTCTACGATTCGAAATACGGGTGTAAGCAGCAACATTCCGCCCATGTCCCTGCTGGCGCCGGGCTATGCCTTCTATAAGGACAACGCCGTGCAGGACGGCAGCAAGATCGATTCTCTGCAAGATGTGACGGTCAAAGAACACACTCACACCATGGTGAACAACAAGTGCGCCTGCGGCTTTTCCTGCACCCACACGAACACCAAGGGCGTGAGCACCATCGGTGAAGATGGCAAGTGCACGGTCTGCGGGACGCAGCTTGCGGCTGGCATCGGTGAAACCTATTATACCGATGTGAAGTCCGCCCTGGATGCGGCAGCTGACGGTCAGACCGTACGGCTGCTGGCAAACGGGATGCTTCCTCACGGCATATATGCCAGCAAGACCCTCACGCTGGATCTGAACGGACATAGTCTGAGTGGGTACAGCTTGAATGTCGGCGGCCTTACGGCCACGAGCCAGATTCGCACCGGCAATCTGACGGTCATTGACAGCAGCGGCGGCAACGGCGCAGTGGGCGTGACCGTGCGGGACGGCGGTACGCTGGTATTTGATCCGGAGAATGACAGCACCACCCTGCTCCAGCTGGAGGTTTGGGGCGGTACAGTCGAGCTGTACGGCGGAAGGATTTTGAGAAAAGGTCTGCGGCTGAATAACAGCATCGTATTGGGGGATCTGCTTCCCCGGAAAGCGGGGCTTGCTTACTACCGTGAGGGCAGCGACACACAGCTCACGCTGAAGGAAGCCGCTTCCAAGACCTGCGACCTGGTGGTAAAGTCCTGCGCCCACGGCGGCAAGAACGGCTTTGACGAAAACGCCACTGCCTGCCCCTACTGCAACGCGCCCGCGGTGGCGGAAGCAGACTTGAACGATGGTGAGGGCGGTCGCCTGCGGCGGAGATTTACCAACCTACAAACAGCCATTGATGCAGACAGAGACGGTGGCGCGACGCTTCAGCTGCTGGCCGATGTGACCGGCGATTATACCATCGACGGTACGCAGGACACGGGACTTAACCTGAACGGACACTGCATCAAGGGTACGGTGACGGTCAAGGCGGCTGCAGGCAACAATACCACCACTTTCAGCAACACACAAAACAACACCACAGCCAGCATTGATGCGGTCGTTGCCCACAGGGGAGCAAAACTCGCCGGGACGAGGTATCCCGCCGTGATCGGCAAATTGACATTGGCCGATACCACGGAGTGGAAGGATATCCTGCAGCAGCCTACCCGCCTTGGCTTCAGAGTCACGAACGCGGATGGCACCCACAAGTGGTATGCCCCGGATGATGTCAATGGTTCGCAGTTGAACAACGTTATCATCAATAGCCTGCCCATCACCACCAAGACCCTGAATCTGAAGGTCGATGGCAAGAACCTGACCGGCTACTCGCCGAAGGTGGAGCGCGGCACAACCGTCCAGCTCTGCGCCGGCTGTAATGCGAAGGGTGCGGATGTATACATCTACATCGGGGAAAACGTTGGAAACAACAATCCCACATACAGCCAGAAGAAAGCGGAATATAAAAAGATCGGCAGCAGCTGGTACTACGTTGTAGACCTCTACGCTAACACAATCGGAACCTACGATATTTATTTCACCGCTTCCAAGGATGGCTATTCGGTGACGAGCAGCCACAAAAAGCTGACCGTCACCAAGGCCGCCACCCCGGCCAGCGCGATCACCGCACCCGCGGCAAACGCCCTGACCTACAACGGCAATGAGCAGCTACTCGTCACGGCGGGCAGCGTGGAGGCAAAGTACGGCGAGATGCAGTACCGTCTGGGCACGAGCGGCGGCTTCAGTACTGCCATTCCTGCCGCCACCGATGCCGGAACATACACGGTTTATTACAAAGTTGTAGGAGCTGAGGGCTACAATGACACCACTGCTAAGTCCATAAAAGTAACCATCAGCCCGGTGAAGATCAAAGGCATCGGCAACGTCGCTTCCGTCTCCAAGACCTACGACGGCAGCGCAAGCGTTACGCTTCCCAAGACCAATCTGGCGTTCCTGGGCGCTGCGGGCAGCATGATTTCCATCCCCGGGAGCGTTTATAGGATCACGGACTCCCGCTTTACCATGCAGCAGGATGGATTTATTTATGAGGATTCGCCGGACGCCGGTACGAAAGAGGCCATTTCCTTCATCCTGACGCTCACAGATTCCAACTACGCGTTCGAGGGCAAGGCGGCAAACGTCAGATCGGCCAACTTCAATTTCACCTCCAAGGATGACCGCTTTAAGATCAATCAGGCCACTGTGACCCCGGCTGAGATCACGCTGTATGTTTACAACGACGTGGCAAAGACCTACACCCTCAACCTGGCCACGCTTCTGCCGAAGCTGACTCCGGGCTGCGAGTACGGCAAAATCAAGTATCAAGGGTGCGATTACCATTTTACGGATAGCACCTACCTCGACAGTAACAACGGTATGTTCGTGTCAAACGAGGGCGTTCTGACTCTGCCCATCGTGGCCGCGCACTCCGCAGATGTTAACAAGCAAATCGGCAAGATAACCGCCCCGGTTGTAGCCGCGAACTATCAGCAGTTCGAGCTGACCATCAAGGTCGTTATTGGCGAGAAGATCACGCCCGTAAAGTCAGATGACTTCAAAATCAGCGCGACGGGCATCACCTACCGCCAGACATTGGAAAACAGCAGGCTTACGGTCGAGGGCACGATGAAAGACCCTGCCACAGGAAAAGAAGTCAAGGGCACCTTTGCGTGGTTGAATAAATACGATATACCCAGCCGAACCGGCGATTGCTACGTCGATTGGATATTCACCCCGGCGGAAGGCTACGAGAAATACGCAGCCGTAACCGACATAGTGAAAGTCCACGTCGCCCCCAAGTCCATCGAGGGCGCAACCATCACGCTGGAAAAATACGAATTCACGTACAATGCGGCGGAGCAATCGCCGAAGATTACCGGCGTGACGCTGGAGAACTGGTATGAAACAAGAATCACCTATGTTATCAAAAGCGGCGACAAGGCCACCGATGCCAATGACAGCATTCCTCTGACCATCGAAGGTACCGGCAACTACACCGGTAAGGCCACGGTCAAGTGGAAGATCACGCCAAAAGAAGTGACGCCCACGATTGAAGTTGCATCCTGCACCTACACCGGCGATGCTCTGGAACCGCCCGTCACCGTCAAGGACGACACCGGCAACATCATCGACCCGAAGGAGTACGAGATTTTCTACAGCAACAATACCAATGTCGGTACTGCGACTGTGACCGTCAAGGACGTTGAAGGCGGCAACTATGTTCTCAGCGAGGCCGGCAAGACCTTCGAGATCACCAAGGCTGCTGTACCCGCAGCAGAGGCTGGCTCGCTGACCATCACCAACGATCTGCACAAGACTTATTCCCTTGACCTCTCGACGCTGCTGCCGAAGCTGACTGCTCCCTGCGACTACGGCGAGATCATCTATGACAAGAAGGTTGATACCGCTCTGGGCAAGGGTACCTATGTTACCCTTGTAAACGGCAAGACCGGTGAGCTGACGCTGGAAGCAAACAGAAGCGGCACGGACGAAGGACAATTCGGCACGATTACTGTTACAATCTCCACGAGCAACTATCAGGATATCACCCTGACCATCAACGTCAGCGCGAAGAACAGACTCACTCCGGTTCTGACCGGTACACCGACGCTCACGCCTACCGAGCTCACCTACGGTGAGTCGCTGAGCAAGATCAAGATCACCGGAATGATGAAGGCCGGCGATACGGTCGTTAAGGGCACCTTCTCGTGGCAGCAACCGGGAGATACGATTCTGGATGCGAGTACGTTGGGCCATGATATCGGATGGAAGTTCACGCCGGAGGATGGGGATACCTATACGGAAGCAACCGGCACCGCAACGGTCAGGGTCAACAAGGCTCAACAGTATGGCAAGGTCAGCATGGCGGGCTATACTTACGGTCAAACGCCAGGCACACCGACCCTGACAGACCGGACGGGTGATTTGAATGCTCAAGTGACCTACGGTTATGCCGTTGTTGACAGCGGCTCCGTTCAGACGTGGGATATCAGCAATCCGCCCGCGCTGAACGCCGGTACTTACCGTATGTTTGCACGGATCGGCGAGACGGGCAACTACCATGAGTATAATACCAGGTATTGTGAATTCGTGGTAGAAAAGGCAACGCCGGCCTACACCGTTCCCACCGGCCTGACGGCAAAATCCGGTCAGAGACTTGCGGATATAAAGCTGCCGGACGGTTGGAGCTGGATGGACAGCAGCAAATCTGTGGGTGACGCTTCAACCGTAACCAAGACCTTCCAGGCGAAGTTTACCCCGACAGACACCGACAACTACAACATGGTGGAGAATATTGAACTTGAAGTCATGGTGAACAAGGCGGATAGCAGTAGCCTCAAAACGGAGTCCACCCCGACAGACACCGACAACCACAACACGGTGGAGAACATGGAACTGAAAGGCATGGTGAAGAAGGCGGATGGAGGCAGCCTCAAAACGGTCGAGCTGACGCAGAAGTACACGGACGCTTCCGTGCATACCTACACGCCAGACTGGTCGGGGCTTCCCGGCGGACAAGTGTGGAGCTATAATAGCGAATACAGCGTCAGCAACGGCTCGAATATCACACTTACCAAGCATGATTTTGCAGCGGACGGCAGTTTGCTGACCTACGCGATTTCCGGCGGCAAGGACGGTGACACCGTCACCATTACCCTGAAAGCTTCCTGCAACAACTACAAGGACTTCACCATCATCCTGAACATCATCCTGACAGAAAAGGATAGTCAGGAGGCACTTGTCATTATCGGTGCGGACAGTGTGTTCTATGGTCAGACGTTGACATTGACCACCAGAGGCGGCTCCGGCACAGGCGCTGTGACCTACCGCATTGACACTGCTCACAGCACCGGCGAAGCGACCATTGATCCCAATACCGGCGTTCTGACTCCGGCCAAGGTCGGCTCCGTGAGCGTCATTGCAACCAAGGCGGGGGACAAGGACTACAACGACGTTACCAGCGCCCCCTTCGTGCTCATGATTAAACCGGCCACTCCCGCCGGTGAGCCCAAGGACACCAAGATCACCACTGATAGCGTTGGGGACGATTGGGACTACAGCAACTACACTATCAAGGCAACTGCCGGGGCTGGCGGCTCCATTTCTCCCTCCGGCGATGTCAGCGTCCGCGAGGGCGAAGATCAGACCTTCACCATCACCACGGATGAGGGCTATGCTGTCGCCGACGTCAAGATCGACGGCAAGAGCATCGGCGCGGTGAATTCCTACGACTTTGAGAATGTCGGAAGAACCCATACCATCGAGGTCATCTTCGTCGAGGACATTGCCAGCGCCAGCACCGGAGACAACAGCAATCTTCCATTGTGGAGCGTCCTCCTGCTGGCAAGTACCCTTACTCTGGCCGGCGCCGTCCACTATAAGAGAAAACGCGCACGGTAATTGTCTTTATCATGCCTTAAAGGCCAACAAACTTTACGATGAAACGACAGATCGTTACAAAGAAGATGAGACAGTGTGGAAATCAACAGGAGTTGCGGTTTATAACCGCAACTCCTGTTGATTTTCTTATGCGCTTGCGGTATCATGGAACCACGGAGGTGGTTCCTATGATAAACAGACCGCTCTACGTCGATAAGATTATGGCCTACACCGACACAACTTTTGTAAAAGTGTTGACGGGTGTTCGCCGCTGCGGAAAATCCACAGTCCTTAAAATGATCATGGAGAAGCTGCAACAGGAGCATGGTGTTCCGTCTGAGAGGATTGTCAGCATGCGCTTCGATTCCATGGATTATGAGGATATGACAGCGAAGGATATGTTCAAGGCTGTCAAAGAAAAGCTAAATCCAACCGGGAGAACGTATCTCTTTCTGGATGAGGTTCAGGAAATTGAAGGCTGGGAGAAAGTTGTAAACTCTCTGGCAACGGATTACGATGTTGACCTTTATGTGACAGGCTCCAATTCCAGAATGATGTCTTCGGAAATAGCGACTTACCTGACCGGGCGATATGTTTCCTTCCGTATCTATACGCTTTCGTTTCAGGAATATCTGGAATTTAAAAAGCAGTATACACAGGTAAAGGATATCCATGCTGAACTGGCAGACTATATCCGCTTGGGCGGCTTCCCTGCAACGCACCTGCGAGAGTATTCACAGGATGAGGTTTATACGATTGTCCGGGATATCTATAATTCCACGATTTTCTCGGATATCGTAAAGAGAAACCAGATTCGCAAGATCGACCAGCTGGAACGGGTGGTTCGGTACACATTTGCGAATGTGGGAAATTCATTCTCAGCAAAATCAATTTCGGATTATCTGAAATCAGAGCATCGTTCTATCGACAATGAAACAGTGTACAGCTATCTGAAAAAGCTGGAGAAAGCATATCTCCTTCATCGCTGTTCTCGATACGACCTGCGCGGAAAGGAGATTCTGAAAACGCAGGAGAAGTTTTATCTTGCCGATACCGCTTTGCGTTACAGTGTGCTGGGCTACACACCGGACAGCGTCGCTTCCAGTCTGGAAAATGTGGTGTATCTGGAACTTTGCAGACGAGGATATACCGTGACGATTGGGAAAATGCCGGATGGTGTGGTCGATTTTGTGGCGCAGAAGCAGAATGACCGGTTGTACGTGCAGGTCACGCAGGAGATTAAATCCGAGAAGACAGAAAAGCGTGAATATGAACGACTGCTGGAAATCCGGGATAACTATCCGAAGTATGTTTTAAAAACCGATGAATTTGCCGGAGGCAATTACCAAGGCATTAAGAGTATGCACATTGCAGATTTTCTATTGAGCACAGAATATTAACGATGAGGGCGGCGGTGAGCCGCCCTTTTACATAGCCAGGTTTCTGATTGAAATTGGAGACCTGGCTATTTTTTTGCCGGTAACTTGAAATTTTAAATTCCAGTGAAATGGTAAATTCCATCTGACATTAGGGCATGCGGACGGTGGAATTTACTTTTGAAAGTTTCAAATGACAAAATAGAGATACTATACCATTGCAAAAAAGAAGTGGGCACGATATAATATGGATAAGAAGGCAAAAGTCACCGCAATGGTGTGAAAATAGA
>ERZ791809.1551-NODE-1551-length-11953-cov-3.255589_pt1 | contig 11953 bp, 10 predicted proteins | sample MGYA00509946_ERZ791809 | MGnify/ENA primary metagenome ERZ791809 (study PRJEB30046, sample SAMN00791993) | human gut metagenome | study: EMG produced TPA metagenomics assembly of the A metagenome-wide association study of gut microbiota in type 2...
AAGGACCGGGATCAGAAGTGCTACGATCGCAAGTAACAGAGAACCATGATTTTTGAAGAATTCCATGATATAATACAGCGGCTGGTCTGCGATATTCAGGCCACAGAAGCCCTGCATCTTGGAAATATTGCCGGATGTTTTTGCGATCGCATCAGAAAATCCTGAAAACTGATCCATCTGTGCCAGCTCTTTCCACTGGGAAGGAGAAAGTGCATACAGAAAATCAACAATAGAGTTACTTGTAGCATTTCCGGCACTGTCCATAACGAGACGTACTCGTGTCATGGAATGGTCTGTGATAAACTGCTGCAGGATATCTGTGTATCCGTTTACAGCTACCATGTTGTCAACTACACCAGTAAAAATGTTCTTTACACTTCCAACGTAAGCAGGAATCCGGTAGATAACCTGATACAGAGCAAACAGAATAGGCATCTGAATGGCTAACTGTACACAGCTACCGGTTGGAGAAACACCATATTTCTGATAAACAGCCTGGGTTTCTTCGTTCATTTTCATCATGGAGTCCTGATCCTTTTTACCCTGATATTTCTTCTGGATCTTCTGGATCTCGGGCTGCATGATCGCACTTAACTTGGAGAATTTCTGCTGCTTGATCTGCAGCGGTGTCATAAAGGCAAAGATAAGAATACTGAAGATAATGATACAAAGACCAATGTTCTGGATTCCGAACAGGCCGTCAAGCATCTTATATATGCCATCCATGATCCATCCCATCACAGACGCGATCTGTCCGATAATAGGAGTTCCGGTTTTTGTTGCTAAAAACAGTTCCAAATTCATTTCCTCCTAGACTTCTTATTCAATTGTAAAAGTCCGGTAACTGCTCTGCCCGGGAAAAGGCTGAACAGTCACAAAATAATTCATGGCACAGGGTCATAGCCTCCGTGGGAAAAAGGATTGCATCGCAGAATCCTCCATGCCGCAAGAAGACTGCCCTTAAACGCGCCATATTTTTCGATTGCTTCTAAACCATATTGAGAACATGTGGGAATATAAGGACATTTCGTTCTCTTCATCGGCGATATATATTTTTGATAGAGCCTTATCATCTTAATCAGAAATTTCTTTATCATGTTCGTTCCCTGTTATATGATGCTTTCTTGCAAGATGCAGAAAAGCACTCTCGATCTCGTGAAAGCTCTTGCCCTTGGCTGCGGCTCTCGCTACTACTACAATATCAAGGTTACTGTCAAAATCTGTTTCGTTGAGACGATAGCTTTCTCTGATCAATCTGGTGAGTCTGTGGCGAACCACACTGTTCCCTACTTTTTTGCTTACTGATATTCCCAGACGATTCTTCATGTGCTGATTCTTCAGCACGTACATCACCAGAAGCCGATTTGCGTACGATGTTCCGTTCTGATATACAACTTTAAAATCTTGATTTTTCTTTAAGGACTCTGATCTGATCAAACGAATCCTCCTTAATTAGATTCCGCCTGCGCGGATATTTCTCCGGATAGAAGAAAAGACCACATAAATGCGGTCTTGCAGCTTATGCTGATAACTGTTTTCTTCCTTTTAATCTTCTTGCAGCTAATACTTTACGTCCGCCCTTTGTGCTCATGCGAGCTCTGAAGCCGTGAACCTTAGCTCTGGATCTCTTTTTTGGCTGAAATGTCATCTTCATAGGTAAAGCACCTCCTTTATCTATTTTTAATTGTTATGAAATAACTTATCATTCAGAACATCGTTTCAATTATATAAATAAACCTCCTTTTCGTCAAGTAAAAATTGCAAAAAACCCGATAAAATCAAGGGTTCTGTAAAATACCCCCACCTTACGGTATTTATTTTTTTCTCTTATGTGGAAAGCGCTTATGGTTTACGTAACATTATCCACATTTTGTGGATAACTTGTGGATAACTTGTGGATTGACCGGAAATCTATCCACTTTTTCGGAGGGTTTGTTCACATCGTTTTCAAAAAAAACCTTTATTTGCGGTATTTTTAAGGTGGATTTTTTTATACACATAATTCTTCCACATTTTCCACCAATTCTCGACTTATGGAAACCTACAGGACTCTTATCCACAATAATCCACCCTAATCCACAGTAATTTCCCCACATTATCCACATTCTTTTCCCCAAAATCTCAAGGATTTTCCATTGCGAAAACCCCATTTTCATTGTAATATATAAAAGGATATCTATCTCCAGTCGCAGACTGGGGTTATTATAATACTCATGGGAGGAAAAAATGGACGCTGTTATTGAAAAATGGGAGGAGATCCTGCAAACTGTCAAATCTGAATATGAGGGGACTGATGTCCCTTTTAATACCTGGCTCAAGCCGCTGAAAGTTTATGAGGTTGACGGAAAGCTGATAACAGTGGTTGTTCCCTCTGAGCAGGCAGCGATCGGAGTCAATTACATCAGTAAACGCTACAAAATACCTCTCCAGGTTACTATCTGTGTACTGACAGGCATGGAAGAATGCGAGGTTCGCTTCGTTCTGGAAAAAGATCTCCCCAAAAAAACAGAAAAAAACACTTCTTATGATAAACAGGTTCAGGATACACGTTACGAAGAGGCGCATTTAAATCCAAAATACACCTTCGACACCTTCGTTGTAGGAAGTAATAACAAATTCGCCCAGGCCGCAGCTCTTGCAGTTGCCGAATCACCGGGAGATACCTACAATCCACTGTTTATCTATGGCGGAGCCGGTCTTGGTAAGACGCATCTTATGCATTCCATCGCTCATTTCATTCTGGAACACGACGAAAACAGCCGTGTTTTGTATGTAACCAGTGAGGAATTTACCAACGAGCTGATCGAAACCATCCGAAACGGAAATAATACGGCAATGAGTAAATTCCGTGAAAAATACAGAAATATCGACGTTCTTCTCGTCGATGATATTCAGTTTATTATAGGAAAAGAATCCACACAGGAGGAATTTTTCCATACATTTAACAGTCTTCACAGTGCCAAAAAGCAGATCATCATATCCTCTGATAAACCACCAAAGGATATGGAAATCCTGGAAGAGCGCTTCCGTTCCCGGTTCGAGTGGGGCCTGATCGCAGATATCACGCTGCCTGACTACGAAACCCGAATGGCGATCCTTCATAAGAATGAAGAAATGAACGGCTACAGCATCAGTGAAGATGTTATCAAATATATCGCTACCAATATCAAATCCAATATCCGTGAGCTGGAAGGTGCCTTCAACAAGGTCATGGCCGGAGCCAAGCTTGAAAAAAAGGAAGTAACTCTGGAGCTGGCAGAGCAGGCACTGAAGGATATTATTTCTCCGGATGAGAAAAAAGTGATCACACCGGAATACATCATCTCCGTTGTTGCAGAGCATTACGGAGTCACACCTGCGGACTTAAGCGGAAACAAACGAAACTCCAAGATCGTCATGCCCCGCCAGGTTTCCATGTATCTCTGCCGTGAGATCATATCCACACCTTTGAAAAATATCGGAAAAGCTCTCGGAAACCGTGACCATACTACCGTTATGCACGGTATTGAAAAGATCGAAAACGAATTGCAGAACGACGATAACTTAAAAAATACCATTGATATATTGAAAAAGAAGATTAATCCACAAGGTTAGGGAAGTTTTCCACATTACTGGTGTATAACGTGTTGATTGTATGTGGAGAGATGTGTACAACTTTTTTGCCAAAACGCGGCGGTAATTTTATCCCCGGTTTATTCACATGCGAAACTACCACTTTTACACAAAGTTATCCCAACGGAAAACCCCTGAAAACATCAGGCCTGCGGGAGTTTTTCACAAAATCTGGCCCCCTACGGCTGTTACGGCGGATTTTTTCTATAAATATATTTATAAAAACCACAATTTGTTCAGAAAGGGAGTTATACACACTATGAAAATCATCTGCTCCAAATCAAGTCTGTTAAAAAGTGTAAGTATCGCACTCAAAGCAGTTCCATCAAAAACCACAATGCCGATCCTGGAATGTATTCTTATGGATGCAACCACAAACCAGATCAAATTTACCACCAACGATATGGAGCTGGGAATTGAAACTATCGTTGAGGGTATTATTGAAGAAAAAGGTAAAGTTGCTCTTGATGCAAAAATCTTCTATGAAATCATCAGACGACTTCCGGATAATGATATTACCATTAAAACTGATGATAAATATGCAGCAACCATTACCTGTGAAAAAGCAAAATTCAATATCCCCGGAAAATCAGGAGAAGATTTTGCTTATTTACCGATGATCGAAAAGGATGAACCACTGACGATCTCTCAGTACACACTGAAAGAAATGATCCGCCAGACTATTTTTTCTATTGCTGTAAATGAGAACAATAAGCTTATGACCGGTGAACTTTTTGAGATCAAAAATAACTGTCTGAAGGTAGTTTCTCTGGATGGACACCGTATCGCTATCCGAAAAATGCCCCTTAAGAAAGATTATTCTGACCGTAAGGTGGTAGTTCCGGGCAAAACTTTAAGCGAGGTCAGCAAGATCCTTTCCGGAGAAGTGGATGATCAGGTCAGCATTTACTTCACAAAAAACCATATTTTATTTGAATTTGATCAGACTATGGTAGTTTCCAGACTGATCGAAGGAGAATATTTCAGAATTGACCAGATGCTTTCCAGTGATTATGAGACAAAACTGAAGATCAACAAAAAAGAGTTCCTGGATTGTATCGATCGTGCCACACTTCTGGTACGTGAGGTTGACAAAAAACCGATCATCATCAACATCACAGATGATGATATGGAGCTGCGCATTGATTCTGCAATGGGTTCCATGAATGAGGAGATCGATATTGAAAAAGAGGGTAAGGATATCATGATCGGCTTCAACCCGAAATTCCTGATCGATGCTCTTCGTGTTATTGATGATGAAACCGTGACGATCTATCTTGTAAATCCGAAGGCCCCGTGCTTTATCCGTGACGATGAGGAGAACTATACTTACCTGATCCTTCCTGTAAATATCAACCAGAATCAGGCCAGATAAAACCTGGGTATATAAGAAATAAGGGACAAGAGGTGGCGCGGCAGCTTCGGGAGCGCGGGTGTACGTGTGAGACGCACATACTTGAAGCTGTGAACAGAATTGATATCGACAGCCAGGATATGTAAGTGTCCGTATGGTGCGTACAGCCTGACGGCCGGTATCAGGATCGACAGAAACAGGTATACCTAAAATGAGTGACCGTTTTTGACCGATTTTATATGGGAATGCGATCGTGTTCTGAGAAGTGTTTCGTGTGTAAACTGCTGGAAGGGGGTATTTAAATTACCACCTTCCGGTGAAATTTGTATTTTGGGGGATTTTCAAACGGATATCCACGATTGAAGCAGAGGACTTACCTGATGCGGTTAAATACCGCCAGGAGATCAGAAAAGATTGATCTGACGGAGAAAATACCCCGGAGATAAGAGGAGAAAAAATTGGAGATCAGAATTAAAGACGAATTTATCAAGCTTGGCCAGGCGCTGAAGCTGGCCGGTGTTGTGGAGGACGGCGTTGAGGCGAAATATGCCATCAATGATGGTCTGGTACTGGTGAACGGTGAGGTGGAGAACCGCCGTGGCCGCAAGATCCATCCTGGAGATACCATTTCCTACGATGGAAAAGATATTTATGTGATTGGGTGAAGGAATGTACATTGAATCCATCAGACTGAATAATTTCAGGAATTATGAGTCGCTGGAGATGAATTTTGATCAGGGCACCAATATTCTCTACGGCGACAATGCCCAGGGAAAGACCAATATCCTGGAGGCGGTTTATCTGGCAGGTACCAGCAAATCCCACAAGGGAAGCAAGGACCGGGAGATGATCCGCTTTGAGAATGAGGAATCCCATATCCGAATGATGGTGAAGAAGGGAGAGCTTTCATACAAAATAGACATGCACCTCCGGAAAAACAAAGCAAAGGGAGTTGCCATCAACGGGCTGCCGATCCGCAAGGCAAGGGAGCTGCTGGGGGTGGTGAATCTGGTGTTTTTTTCTCCGGAGGATCTTAATATTATCAAGGATGGACCGGGAGAGAGAAGACGTTTTCTGGATTCGGAGCTTTGTCAGCTGGATGGTGTTTATATCACGGAGCTGGCCGGCTACAACCATATCGTGAACCAGAGAAACCGTCTTCTCAAAGACTGTTATATGAACCCCGGGCTGAGAAGTACCCTGGATGTCTGGGATATGCAGATGGTCGATTACGGAAAGAAGATCATCGGGAAGCGGGAAGCCTTTGTGGAGGAGCTTAACGAGATCGCAAGGGGGCTCCATAAAGGCCTTACCGGCGGGATCGAGGAGCTGGAGATCCTGTACGAGCCAAGTGTGACGGCGGCGGAGTTTGAGGATAAGCTTTCCAGGAACCGGGAGCGGGATCTTCGGATGAAGCTGACCTCTGTGGGACCGCACAGAGATGATTTCTGCGTAAAGGTCAACGGGATCGACATCCGGAGGTATGGTTCCCAGGGGCAGCAGAGGACTGCAGCTCTTTCCCTGAAGCTTTCGGAGATCTATCTGGTGAAGAAAAAGATCCGGGATACACCGGTGCTTCTGCTGGATGATGTTCTTTCGGAGCTGGATAGCAGCAGGCAGACATATCTGCTGGAAAGCATCCACGATATACAGACTCTGATCACCTGTACAGGACTGGATGATTTTGTCAGCCATCAGTTCAAGATCAACAGGGTTTTTCAGGTGGTAAAGGGGCATGTTTATATGCCTAAAGGGTTTTGACAAGCCCGTATGCATATGGTAAACTGATTCTGATTATGGAAAGTTGGTGAATATTTTGGATAAAGAGGAGTTTCGCGTTAAGCTGGGACAGATCAATAAGCTGGTCGAGACCCAGGATTACAAAGGCGCCATGCAGATTGTTGACAGTATTGACTGGCGTCGTGTGAAAAACGTCCGTACCCTTTGTGTAGTGGGCGAGATCTACGCGGCCAACAAGCGTTATGAAGAGAGCAAGGAAATTTTTCTTCTTGCCTACCACAGAGCGCCGATCGGCAAGAACATACTTTACCGTCTGATTGAGGTTTCCCTGAAAATGGGACAGATCAGTGAAGCCACAGAATTCTTTGATGAATACAGAGAAGTGGCAGGTAATGATAACAGCCAGTATATACTGAAATATAAGATCGCCAGAGCGAAGAATGCATCTCTGAATGAGCAGATCCGTATTCTTGAGGAATATAAGGAGAAGGAATTTACGGAGCGCTGGTCCTATGAGCTGGCCAAGCTCTATTACAAGGCAGGAGACAAGCAGAAGTGCCTGGATCTCTGCAATGAGATGATCCTTTGGTTCAATGACGGAACTTATGTGATAAAGGCCCTTGACCTGAAACAGCGGATGGGTGTTCTCACTGGCGAAGAGAAAGAGAAATACGAGCAGCGTTTTATCCCGAAGCTGATCCCGCCGGAAAAGGCGCAGGAGATCAGGGAGAGCAAGGAAGCATCCGGCGAGTATGAGGAGGCAAAACCGGTCACAGATACCATCCAGGTAGATGATGAGCGGGATCTGAACAGTGCGGAGACATTCCAGGAGAAGCTTTCCAAGGGATTCCGTGATATCTTTGGCGGACATAAGAAATCCGCGGAAGAGGATATGGAGGAAAAAGAAGCTGCGCAGGATGAAGAGCAGGAAGAGGTTTCCACAGGCTCTGAGGATGTGACGGAACAGGCTGAAGTGCCGGAGGCTGAGACTGCTGCGGCAGCAGAACCGTCAGAGGAGTTTACAGATTCTGAGGAGATCGAAGCAGCAGAAGGAAGTGATGAGCCTTCGGAAGAGCAGGAAGAGTTTTCCGGACAGGAAGTGGATGAGATTCCCCTGGCATCAGGTGTTGAGAACCTGTCATCCGGAAGTATGAAGCTGCAGGCTCAGGAACAGCAGGATAAAGAGGAAGAAGAGGCTTATCAGGAAGCGGAAGAAGCTGAGGCTGAGAAAGCTACAGAGATGTCTTTGTCCCAGAGTGTTGCAGAGATCATGAAGGAGAAGGCTGCCGGAAATGAGGAAAGTGAGGAGAAGCCTGCAGGGGTTCCGCTCAATGAGGAAGGCAAGCCTGATTTTTCCGCAACGATCCGTATGCCGGAGCTGAAGATCCCGAAGTCCATGATCAATGTGGACCCGGAGAATGCAAGCAGTTCCGCGGAGATGCCGGATGCGTCCGGAATTTTCGGAAGTATCGAGGATATTGCGGCATCTGTAGGTGACAGGTCCGAGAAGGATAAGGATAAAGACTTTAACCTGGAGGATACCATTCTGGCAGCAGCTACACAGCAGGGAATCGATATCCCGGAGGAAGAGAAATCTCCGGATGTCCAGCAGTCCGACGTAACGGAAGAGCCGGATGGTATTGAGGATCTGGATATTGCGGCTGATGAATTTGTTCCGGAGGAGCCGGATGCGGCAGATATCGAGGATATCATGGCGCAGATCTCCGCTCAGCAGGAGGAAGAGGTAACGGAGACTTCCGATACCAGAATTCCGGATATCGTATTTGATGAAGATGAGGAGCCGGTTACTGAGGAGGATCTTCAGGCTGCAGAAGCAGAGTTCCTGAATGGTCCGTCAGGAGTACGGAAGCCGGTGGAAGAAGATGATGTGCTTCCGGAGATTCCTTCACTGGAATCTGAGGCGCAGGTGCAGAAGTCGGCAGCAGAGCCTTCTGCGAAGCTTCATCATGAGGAACCGGTGGCTGCAGCGGAAGAGGAAAATCTTCTTGATGAGGAAGAAGAATACAGTGATGACGCCTTTAACTTCCAGGATGAGGATGACGAGGATGACTTTATCAGCAGTCCCATCGGTGATGATTCTGATGAAGCCATGGAAGAGGACGATGAGGAAGAGGAGCTCAGCGAGGAAGAGCAGCTTGAGAAATTTATCGCTACGATCCATCCGGAGAAGGATCCTACAAAGATCGTTTCCAGAAAGAAAGAGCTCACAGAGGAAGAGAAGAAGCTTTTCACCTATTTTGTTACAGTTCCCGGAATGAAGGAACAGCTGCTTGATGTACTCTGCAATGTGCAGATGGGCGCAGCAGACAAGACCTCCCAGACCGGAAATGTGATCGTTATGGGCGGCAGAGAAACAGGTAAGACGAGACTGATCTCAAGTCTGATCCCGGCAATCTGTAAAGAGCTGAATATCGAGGCTTCCAAGGTTGCCTATATATTTGCGGATGATCTCAACGGAAAGGATATTCCGGAGATCGTATCCAAGCTTGCCGGCGGTTTCCTTGTTATCGAGGATGCAAACCAGCTTTCCCAGGAAACAGCAGATGAGCTTGAGGAAGCTATGACCGGAAACACAAAGGGAATGATCGTGATCCTGGAGGATGAAAAGATTGGTATGCGTAAGCTGATCGCAAGATATCCGAAGCTTGCGAAGAAGTTTACATCCATGATCAACATTCCTGTATTTACAAACGATGAACTTGTTAATTTCGCCAAGGTCTATACCATGGAGAATGGATTCCGTATCGACCAGATGGGCATGCTTGCTCTGTATAATCTGATCGGGATCAACCAGAAGGAGGATCAGCCGATGTGCATCGGTACTGTGAAGACCATGCTGGATAAGGCTATGGAGAGAGCTCAGAGCGGATTGTTCAAGCGTTCCAAGAAGCGTGTGGACCGTGATGGCTACACGGTACTTTTTGAAAAGGATTTCAGCTGAAAATAAGAAAAAGCAGAGGTAAAAAATATGGCCAGACCTTATCTTGGTAACCCGAAATATACCATTGAAGTCCTTCAAAAGTATCATTTTGTTTTCCAGAAAAGGTTTGGTCAGAATTTTCTGATCGATGAGCATGTTCTGGAAAAGATCATTGAGTCTTCGGGTATCACGAAGGATGATTTTATACTGGAGATCGGTCCGGGTATCGGAACTATGACCCAGTATCTTGCGGAGGCTGCCAGAGAGGTGGCTGCTGTGGAGATCGACAGTTCGCTGATCCCGATCCTTAAGGATACGTTGAAGGACTGGGATAATGTTTCCGTGATCAATAACGATATCCTGAAAACGGATATCAAAAAGATCGCAGATGAGAAAAACGGCGGTAAGCCTGTGAAGGTGGTTGCGAATCTGCCGTATTACATTACGACTCCAATCATCATGGGGCTTTTTGAGAAGAATGTTCCTGTGGATTCGATCACTGTCATGGTACAGAAGGAGGTTGCAGACCGTATGCAGGTTGGTCCCGGTACCAAGGATTACGGTGCGCTTTCCCTGGCTGTGCAGTATTATGCGAAGCCGGAGATCGTTGCGAATGTACCGCCGAACTGTTTTATGCCGCGGCCGAAAGTCGGAAGTGCGGTGATCAAGCTGACGCGTTATGAGAAGCCGCCGGTGGATGTGAAGGATGAGGGGCTTATGTTCCGTCTGATTCGTGCATCTTTTAACCAGAGGAGAAAGACGCTTGTGAACGGTATCAGAAATTCCGGAGATTTTTCCCTGAGTAAGGATGAGATCGAGGATGTGTTCAACAGGTGTGACCTTCCGCTGAATATCAGGGGTGAGGCGCTGACACTGGAGCAGTTTGCGATGCTTGCCAACTGTATTTATGATGAGAAAAATTAATATATGATAAACGCAAAAAGAGCCCGGGCAGCTGTTCCGGGTTCTTTTTGCGTTTCCGGACGGGAATGTTGGAGAGGTTTCCTGTCCGGATCTATATATCGTCATAGAAAGGAGGTTATGTCTGAGGTGTCAGACATAAGTAAGTAATGAAAAATTTACATTTTCTATTTTACTGATGAGATGTTAGGAAAGTTTGTTTAAAATATGAAAATATTGTGAATATATTTTTGACGATATGTATATAGTCTGAATGGTGTGGATGGGATTGGGGAAAATTACGGTTTACAGAGGGGTGGGGGTGTGTGGTATACTGAGGGGCGTTGAAGAGGTAATAAAAAGGCAGTAAATGGCAATGTGAAGTTGTTGAGGCTGATGGAAGTTTTTTGATAAGGGCTGGTGCCCGTATGGAGGTTGAATATTATGAGAAGATTGAACAAGTTTACAGCTTTGATTGTTGCGGGTGTTATTTCATGTACATCTCCGATGATGGTTATGGCGTCTGATTCCGGTTCTGTTATGAGTCAGGCGGAGGAGATCCTGAAGGATAATGAGGTTGGGTCTCTTGCTTCTGATCCGGATAAGGTTGGGGATATCATTGTTTATGTGAAGGGACTTTTTGATTCTAACCAGATCACGGATGATGAGATTTCTCAGGGGATCGATGAGGCTGCGGATCATTTTGGGGTGAGTCTTAATGAGGATGATAAGAGTTCTCTGGTCAATATTATCAGTAAGTTCCGTGGAATCGAGATGAGTGATGATCAGATCAAGGGGTATGTGAGTGATGCTTATAGTACTTTGAAGGATATGGGTGTTACGAAGTCTGATGTGAAGAATATTTTTGAGAAGGCGATTGAGTTTATTAAGGGGATGCTTTCACGGCGGTGATGGTTTGTGATGGCTGGTTCCTTGGCTGGTGTTTTTGATGATGTTTTAGATGGAGTTTGAGTTAGAGGGTGAGGGTTGTGGCTCTTTTGTTGGGGTTGTTGTTGGTTTGTTTGTGTGAGATGTACAATATGTACAATATTTAGGACTTTGGTTTTGTTTGTGAATGTGGTGTTTTTATAAATTGTTGGAGGTTGTTTTGGAAAAAATTGTGCAAATGCGCTAATTGTTTACGAGGTGTTCATTGTTTGTTCATATTTGTCTGGTAGTATAGGGATAGTTCGAAAGAACGTTACGAAAGACGCTGTAATGGTGTGTATCTGTATCATTACACATACAATTTTTTTCATAATAATCGCCCCGGTAAGCCACTACCGGGGCACTCCTCGTTTTTGGGCCTTTTTGGGGCTCTTTTTTTTATGGGTGGGGAGGGACGGACGGACTGCCGGAGGGGCGGCTGCATGGTCGTGCCTGGTGCGGTCGTTTCGCCGGGTCAT
>ERZ791809.1553-NODE-1553-length-11946-cov-5.758641_pt1 | contig 11946 bp, 6 predicted proteins | sample MGYA00509946_ERZ791809 | MGnify/ENA primary metagenome ERZ791809 (study PRJEB30046, sample SAMN00791993) | human gut metagenome | study: EMG produced TPA metagenomics assembly of the A metagenome-wide association study of gut microbiota in type 2...
TCAAAAAAATCTTCTATAAATTTTAATTTTATCGACTGAATATAATTTTCATCGGTATCAGCAATCACTACTCTCGGTTTATCCATACCTGTACTTACCCCATATTTTCTATCTGTTTTTCAACTGTTTGGATTTCTTCTGTTCCAATCATTTTCTATCGAAATATTTCTGTTATCTGCCATTCTTCTATCTGAACATTTTCGCTTATGTTATCTGATTATTAATATTTCAGCTATTCAATCACCGCTTCGAAATCACTGTTTGCCAGGCGAATCCGATCACCATTTTTAAGTAAACAAGGACTATGTGGATTTAATTTTTCGTAATTCACATATGTTCCATTTGCACTTTGCAAATCTTCAATGAAAAATTGTCCATCCTTCTGTATGATTTTGCAGTGAATCCTGCTTATCATCTTATTGAAAGAAAGTACCCCATCCACAGCATCTGCTTTCTTACCAATCACATACTCACTTCTATCTACTGCAAGCGTAATTTTATTTGGCGCATTTAAAGATACCAGCTGCATGCTGCTCGCGCTTCGTCTTCGTCCTTCCGTCTTTGGCTGCATTCCAGGATACGTTTTCGCATTGATAACACCAGTATTTCCATATGGCTGAAACGCCTCTCCGGTATTGGCAGTCTCATACAGATCCTGCAACGACAGCAGAGCATTTGACAAACTATTTGCAAATTTTATTGTTTTATTATTGCATAGATTTTGTGTTGTACCGATCAATTTGATCAGGCTCGTCCGAAATGCATTTTCACAAGACGCATCGTCCATATAAAATCCCTGATTCACTGGCACATAGACAAGTTTCACTTTATATGTATTCGTATCCACATAAATATGCTCAAAAGTCAGATCTAACTTCTGGCAGGACAAAAAACCGTTATTTTTCACCTGAAGCATATTTGCCAGAACGTTCGTAACAATAACCATTAAACCATCTGCGTCCAGAGAAGGCAGCATCTGTGCCAAAGAACGATAATCTTCTAAGAGATAATAAAATTGTATCTGACCGTTATACGTCAGTTTCATACATTTCAAAAAACACTGATCGTCCTGACTCCGTAATACTTTATACTCTGTTGGCAAAAACAATCCATCCTCCAGCAATGTATATGCAAAATTACTTCCACATTTTTGTTCTGCCAAAATTCCTTTTTCTACTAATGCATTCACACTCATACTCCTCCTTCTCCCTAAGCTGTTTATTACAGATCACTTTATTTCAAAATCATCTCTAATAAGCAGCTTTGGCTCCTGCACGGTTTCCCGTGCAGGAACTTACTGCTCATATTTTTAGTTCAGTAAAACGGACATTCGCAATCCACTTCGCTTCTTGCTCATGAACACAGTCGCTTTGCGCCTTGTTCAAATAATCAGATACTAACCTAACACTTTCCTAATTACTCATCTGAATTATCTCCGCCTGACTCTGAATCATCCTCTGAATCTTTCCGTCTGCGAACTAACACAAGTACAATAATACCAGCTACAATGGCTGCTACTACAGCTACTGTACCTGCAATCACTTTTGCATGATCTTTGATCCATGCCATTGCACGTACCATCGGATTTGTAGAAATTGTTACTACATCATTGAATTCATACGCACAAGCTTCTTTGAATTCTTCTGAATCTGTATCTGTCACATTACCTGCCAGATCAGTAACAACAAGTTCTACTTTCTGTTTATCTTTGCTTTCATTAACTACAAAATCGCCTTCGTAGTTATTTCTGTCAGCAGAGAAATCAGTGATCTCATCCACTACTTTTCCGTCTACCAGAACCTTGATGGATTTCAGACCCATTGTATCATAAACACTGTAGGTTGCATCTACACTCTGTGCGTTGATAATGGTATCTTCCAGTCCTGCAATACTTGTGATTTCAGGAGCAGTTCCGTCCACATGGAACAGAATCTCTTTGTCCTCATAGTTTGTTGTCTCTGGGCTGTTTCCGGTTGCATCTTTTGATGCTACGGCAATCTTGTATACACCATCTTTTGCAAAATTTTCTTTTGCGATCGTATACTGATACTGATACCATCCACTGCTTCCGATCGGTGCCTGATCATTAATTTCCGGTGTCACAGAATAATCTGTATCTGCCATCGGCTTACCATCACACAGAACTTCAACATCCAGTGAATCTGCCAAAAGTCTGTCTGCATTATACTCAGTGATTACCAGATCATCCTTGATTGCTGACGGCTGAACATACGCTCCACCATCTTGAATCAGGTCAATCAGCTGATCATTATACACATATACAGAACCAAATCGGTTTACAGTAAAGGTTGCTGTTGTTTCTGCTGAATGTCCTGCTTTGTCTGTCATGGAAACAGTCATAGTATAAATACCATCTGTTTCTGCTTCTTTCTCAAAAGTATCAAAGCTTCCGCTTCCACCCTGACCGTCTAATGCAACTGCACTTCCAATGTATTTTTCAGTCACATCTTCATCTTTCACATCATAACGGGTTCTTGTCAGTGTGATTTTGTAACTGTCAAAGTTGATATCATTGAATGATACTGCCGGAACTACTTCATTTTTGAAAGCTCTGCCATTTGCTTCTTCACCGTTTACTGTGATTACCGGTGCGGTAATCTCTGTATCTACCGTAAGCTGTTCTGAAGAATATTCCACCATCTGATTGCTGGATTTATCTCTGTAGTTCATGGTGATGAAGTAATCGCCATCCTCAAATAATGTAAATGTTCCAATGTGAACATCGGTTCCCTGATCACTCCAACTTGGAGATACGCTGTATGCTGCACCATCTTTTGTAACAGATACAACTACATCTTCCGGATAGAAGTTTGCTTCGTTCATTGTCACTGTTGCTGTAACAGCTCCATCGTAATAGGAAATACCATTTTCCTGATGAACCGGCGTGTTATACTCAACATTTGCTGTCGGTGCGATATTATCTACGACAAGACGTTTGGTATCTGCCAGCTCACCGGATTCGTTTTCTGAACGGTCTTTTGCTGTAAACTGAACAGTTCCGTTAAACTGTGTATCATTTGTTAACGCATTTTTCGGAATCTCAAACGTAGAAGTTGCTGTCCGTCCATCTGCAGAATAAGTAATTCCTGCTTCCTCGATGATCTGATTGATCAGCTCTGCATTTACAGCACTGACACCTGCCGCTTTGGTATATGCATATTTGAAATCATGTACACCTGCGATGTCATCATTTGCAGTAAGTGTAACTCTTACTTTTGCATTATAGAAACCATAGGAGATTCCATTTAATGCAGTGTCTAAAATACTCGGACTATATGTTACAGTCAGACCAGATGGAACTGTTTTATCAACAGTGAAATAATCCTCACTGTAATCTGTTGCCTGATTGGTTGCCAGATCTGCATATGCCACATCAAACGTATAATTTGCATCTCCCGGATAAGTAATCGTCATCGTATGAATATCACCACGATCTGTCCATCCGGATTTCTGACACAATGCATCCGCATTCAATACTTTTCCAGTCACATCTTTGGCAATAATCGTGTAATCTACTTCTTTTCCAACAAAATTGTGCTCATTGATTGTCACGGTTGCTGTCTGTGTTGCATTGAAATAAGATCTGTTATGACCTTCTGCATCCGCTAATACATTTTTTACATCCTTATTTGTATAGGATACGCTGATGATCGGAGCTTTGGTATCGATTGTCATAACGTTTGACACATATTCCTTCATGACATTTCCACTACGGTCTTCATAGGTGACACGAATCTTGTAGTCAGCATCATTGCTGTGGTTTTTCAATGCCGGAATTGTGTATGTTCCAATATGAAGATCTACTGATTCATCGGTCCATGCCGGTGTAATCTCTGTATAAGTTGCACCTGCATTTCTGGATAATTCAACTTTTACATCCTCTGCATAGAAGTTTGCTTCTGTCACCGCAAAGGTCAGATCAATGTTTTTGTTGTAATACCAGTGATTTCCCTCTTTTCTGCTTGGAGTTGTATAAGTTGCAGTCATGGTTGGAACCTTAGTATCCACAACAATCACGTTTTCATTATCTACAATTGGATTTTTAATCTCTTTCTTGCATTTGTCTGTTGCCGCATAAATAAAGTTTCCTCTTAACTGATCTAACTGATCTGCGTCCCCACGCGGTAAAACAACCGTTGCTGAAAACTGTTCCGGTTTTTCCTTATCCTGAACTGCGTCTACCGTCTGTAATGTATACGCTGAATCGCCTGTATCTTTATTTACATTACTTGCATTTGCTTCTTTTGCGTAAGACCAGGTAAAGTGATCTACACCGCTGACTTCATCCTGAGCAGTAAATGTCAATGTTACTTTTTTGTTATAATAGAAATATTTTTTACCGGTAACTGCTTCCGCCACTTTATCAAATATTTTCTTTAGTGTTGTATAGTTATCAGAATAGGAAACCTTTACGTTCGTTGGTGCTTCACGATCCAGAACCACCCCTGTACAATGTTCTTTTTCCTCACCGGCCAGTGAATTCTTTGCCAGATCCTTATATTCAAATTTCAGATCATAAATTGCATCTCCGACAACATTTTCGAGTTTATCCAAAGACAGTTCTGCGACATGCTTCTTATCTATTATTTTCCAGCTGTCCTCTTGCTGCAGATACTCATTAAGAGCATCAAGCTTCTTCTGATCATCTTCCCCTTTGATATTTTTTGCAGAACCGGTTACCGAAATGTCTTTTGCACGGAAATTACGTTCATCAATATTTACAGTTACTTTCTGATTTCTTTTAGGATCTGTTTTATCTGTTACAGAAGCATCTTCCTCAAACGTAATGGTTGGTGCCGTCTTGTCGATGGTAATAACCTCTGATGTATAGACTTTTTCTTCGACATTTCCGGAATGATCGGTATCCTGTAACGTAATAACATAATCGCCTTCTTCGGAAAGTGTATATTCTGCCTGGTACCAGTCTTTGCCATCATCATCTTCTGGGGCATTTTTATTTGTAATCTTTTCCCAATTCAGCTTTGATCCCTTGAACGAATAGTCTGTCGTTTTATCCGATACATCTGTTTTTTTTATGGTGACCGTTACATCATCTGCGTAAAAGTTTGCTTCTTTTACTTTTAGTGTTACCGTTACATCATCAGAAGTATAATGATGATTAACTTTCTTCTCATTAACGTCTTCTTCTACCTTCTGGTAATGTTCCGTTGCGTTTTCAAAACTGTAGGATGCATCTAACTTTGGAGATATACTATCAACGACAACAATATTGTCCGTGTCCGTCATATAGTCAGAGGACAAATCTGCTGCATCAACTGCCTGTACCTGCAGATTACCATTTAACTGATCTTTTTTCCCAACTGGAAGCGGCAATGTTGCCTGATAAACTTTTTTATCTCTATCCGTTTTAACTTCCTCGATGTCAGTCAAAGTTCCACTGGTCTGTTCCAGATTACTATCACTGGCATCATCAGCACGTGTATAGATCCAATTCAGTGCTTTAATACCAGAAGTAGCATCCTTTGCTGTAATTGTTACTTCGACACCAGTTTTATCATAGAAATGGAAAATTTTATTTAACATTTCAAGAATAGGCGAAGTAGAAGCAGAATAGGTAATCTCGATATCTTTTGCATCTGGTCTTACACTATCAATTTTCTCAATACCAGTTTTGATTGGAGCTGTAATACCACCAGTCGTTGTACTTTTCAGATAAACAATACGTTCGCTTTCACCCTGATTATTAAATACCACGCAGCTCATTGCATTTAATGTCTTAGTTGCATCATTTTTCCATTCGCTTGCAATCTGATATCCCTCTGCCGGAACAACATATACAGCCTGCTGAAACCATCCTGCTTCATTGGCAGTTATTGTTTCTGCATCTGCACTTTCAGAGCTCTTCAGAGAAAAACTGTTCTCCGGCGTTGCTTCAAACTGAATATTAATGGAGTAATCGGCATCTGCTTCCTCATAAAGTACTTTTTTTGCCCAAAGCCCAAAGCCTTTTCTAACCCATTTTGTTCCAGCAGTTTTGTGAGCAGTCACTTTTACAGTCAGCGCACCGTTATTATCCACTAATTTTTCTGCCAGATTCTCATAATTGGAAATCCTAAGTTTTCCACTCGTTTTGTCAATAGAAATTCCATAGTTTTCGGAATCTTCTCCATTAACAGTCGTACTATAAGTGATTGTACCGTTGTCCTTCTCAGATTTCCATGCCTTCAAATTTGAAATAATACCATTATTTGTTCCAAACACATACTTTTTAGAACTAACAATGTTACCATTTTCTTCAAATTTCAGCAGACCATCCGTCTGAACAATATCTAACTGTGTTTTTCGTGTTTTTTTAATATAATTGTTTTTTTCTGAACAAGTATCTTTAAGTTCTACTTTTACAACTACATAGATGCTATGACCACCGCCTGCTTCCTGAACCTGCAGCTGTCCTCCTTCATCGATCGTTGCAATTTCTTTCATATCTGTAGAAGCATTCCCTGTTTCTGTTCCTTCTGTATCCCCTGATTCTTCAGAGCTATCTTCTTTTTCTGCGCTCTCAATGGAATAAGTAATCTTCACGACTGATGAATCAAACTCCTGATCATCAACACCAAAAGCTTTTACAGAATAATCGTAGGTTCTATTTCGCGCTTCTTCGTATGTTACACTTTCTGGTATCTCATCTGAAATATTTTTCAGCTCAATGGATACTGGATCAATCGTTGCTATTGCATCAATTGTTTCTTCAAATTTTCCGTCATTATCTCTGTCGATTCGGATATAAACCGGATAACTTCCTGCATTTACACCTTTTGGGACCTCTCTTGACCAGCTTGATTCCTCTTTCTTTTCGGATACACTGTATTCCACCACTATATCTTTATTATTAGGATCGGTTCCTTCCACGGATTCTATCAGTCGATGGTATTTTCCATCATATGTACCCTTGTATTCATTTGCCTTTGACTTAAGCACTGCCGTATACGTCTGTTCAAAAGGTTCATAATTCTCTCTTTCCACACGTACTGTCACAGAATAAGTTCCGGCATATTGAATCTGTGGAATCGTCTCGGTTTTCTCGCCGGTACCAAGCTTATAAGTAACATTATCAGTTTTTCTTCCACCGGTTACCGTTACAGCATCATATTTTGGAAGTTCCTGACCTTCCTTTGCTCCGGTATAGGTCTCATTCAAAGGTGTAATTGTATAATCCGTTATTTTACCTAACGTTATTTCTGAATCAACCTCAGTACGATAAATCTCATACTGTTCCCCACGGTCTACACTGACCGCAAGTTTGTAGTTTCCCACCTCTGAAATCTGTGGAAGTTCACTGGTTTGTCCCGCTGATACCCATTCGTCTTTCCCAGTCGTCTCATCTTTTCCATATGTGTACAGTTCATAGGTTACCTTATCCGGATGTTCACCATCTGTTACGATACCCTCCACGGTAGCTGCCGGGATTTTTTTTCCATCCGCATACGCTTCCGTTACACCTGTCACAGTCACATCCTCAATCAGCACGCAACGTAAGGACACCTCAAAATTCTGATCTGCAGATGTGATTGGCAAAGATACAATGGCCGTATCATTGCTCTCATAATGTTCTTTGGATACCTGTGCGGTAAGTTCTAAATCATTTTCCTTATAGTCATCCCCAGACAGTACTTCTGCACATCCGTCTTCGTCCGTCATTACAATTCCGGATATTGGATTTTCAACATCTGTCTGCGACTCAATCGTATAATTGACTACCGCATCAGCCAGCGCTTTTCCATTTCCATCTGTTACGGTTATGGTTACTGCATCCGGGTGTTTTTCTGTTGCTGCTGATGCCTGAAGCCAGGACATCGGCAGAATAGACACTGCAACCAGAACTGCCAGAAAAAAGGATAACAAGCGTTTGGGCTTTGTACATTTTCTGTTTCTCATCTTTTCCTCCCCTGTTTATTTTTTATTTCATATTTGTAATAAGTAAATCTTACTTATGAAATACGTTCTTTTGTGTGCACCAGCATAATGTCATCCAACATCTTCATATGCACTGTTTTCTGTTGTGTCAGAATCTCCGTCTCACTTTCCAAAGACTCTGTCACATTCCCCAAAATAGCGGTTTCTTCGCTTACCAGCAGTTCCGTCTCATCTGATGATGACTCCTGTGAAGCCGCCATTGTTTCTTTTAGCAATCCCGTTTCCGGCCGGATTGCCTCTGTCACATTTTCTTTTTTCTTAAATGTTAATTCTTCCGTTAGTTTTTTATGCTTTTCGTTCTTTTTTCCTGGTTTTAAGGCCGGATTGCCTTTTTGGGAGTTTGTCTCCCGCATCTGCTGAATTGCTTTCTTCGCATTTTTTCCTGACAGATCACCAATTACCGTCGGAATTTTAAATTTTATAAACAAAATAACTGCCAGAATCAGGCAAACAACAGCTCCGGCAAATGCAATATACGATATTTTTACTAATAATTCTGCCATTACTGTTTCCTCTCTTCCGCATTTGTATAAGTTCTCTGAATTGCTTCTCTATAGTTGTCGTAATTATCAAGAATTTCCCGCTGCAACTGCTGTGACTGTTCCTTCTGTACCGTCAGTTCTGATGCTTTTTCATAAACACGATCCAATAAAGTAAGAATCTTATCCTGATCTACATTTACCTGTTCTATATTTGTTCTCTGATCATACAGTAGCATAAATACACCATTATAAAATGTTAATTTATCATACGCTCCGGAATCTTCCACCTCTGTCAACGTATCGTCGATCTGATCCAACAGCTGTTCATAATTTTCTTTTGATGCTTCCTCTACGGTCGCTGAATTCAAAATATAAGTTTTATAGAAAGAGCAGATCTGATAATAACAGTCCGAAATTTTCTTTTCTTTAAAATCAGGAGAAATATTCTCATTTTTCGCATTTAATTCAAAGAAAGAAATGGCTTTCTGTACACGATTGGAAAAACTATAGGAGCCATCGTCATCCGTATAATAGTTAAAATACATCATACTGATCTGATAATTCAGTTCCGCATACTCCTTACTGGAAGTGTCAAATTCTGCCTTATTTCGGTTGTAAATTCCCAAAAACTGATCATTTTGTTTTTTTCCAAAGGTTCCATCGTCTTCATAAGCCGTCAGCATTTTTTCATAAGCATCCAGTTTTTCCGGATAAATATCAATTGCCTTCATATAGCTGTCGATTTTTTCATCTACTGACGTTGATTCTGATACGGAAACCAGATTTTCGTAATCATTATTGTTGATCGTTTTTGCTGCCACCCTGCAGGTGATTCCTGCTGCCGCAAGAGCGACTGCCAGAGTTCCGGATATGACAAATGCCCGCAATTTCCGCTTCTGTGTCCGTTTATAGTCCTTGGTGATCAGATCCGGATGTTCCAGATCATATAACAGGTCTGAACAATTCTGATATCGGTTCTCCGCTGCCGGCTGTACACATTTGTCAATGATAATCTCAATACCTTCTGACAATTCCGGGTTCCACATCCGGACCGGTACATATTTTTCTCCGCCACGCGGGTCGATTCCGGTCAGCAAATGATGCATCGTCATTCCAAGCGCAAAAATATCGGATCTTGCATCAGTCTGGCCACTGTACTGTTCCGGAGGCGCATAACCTTTTGTTCCAAGCACGGTGGTATCTGCCAGGCTCTGTTCCTTATATTCCCGGGCAATACCAAAGTCAATGATTTTAATATTTCCCTCTGGCTTCAACATAATATTGGCCGGTTTCATATCACGGTAAATGATCGGCGGCTTCTGGGAATGCAGATAAGATAAGACATCGCATAACTGCTTTGCCCATGCAATCACCAGCTCCTCCGGCTGTGGACCGTATTCCAGAAGAATCTTATCCAGCGATTCTCCCTCGATATAATCCATGACAACAAAAATGGTCTCCCCGTTGTCAATAATATCGACAATACGTGGCAGAGACGGATGATCCAGTTTTTTCATCATATTTGCTTCCGCAAGTAGACTGTTTACAATCACCACGTCGTCTTTTCCGTTGCCTTTTTTTCTAATTTCTTTTACTGCCCACTGCTTATTCAAGTGCGTGTCCATTGCCAGATAAACAACGGACATTCCGCCCTGACCGATTTTTCTTAAAATCTCATATTTTCCGTCAATTACAGATCCTATTTCTGCCATAACTTCTTCCCCTATCTTCCATCGATTTTCACTAAAATCGCTGAGATATTATCCCTTTCCTGTCGTTGTTTTACCAGTTCGATCAAATGGTGTAACTGCGTTTTCATCGTCTTTTGATCTTTCAAAACACTTGCATGTAATGTCTGAAACATCTCTGCTTCCCCGATCTCATGTCGAAAACCATCCGAACAGAGCAAAAATACGCCGCTTTTTATATTTCCATGCAGCATTTCCGGTTCCACCTGCGCAGAAGCTCCCACACATTGCAACAGCATATTTCGCCTTTTATCCACTTTTGCCTGTTCTAATGTCATCGTTCCTCTTTTTATTTCTCTGGCAATAAACGTATGATCTGTAGTCATCTGACGAATGGTCGTTTCATCCAGAAAATACAATCTGGTATCTCCTACATGTAAAGTCAGATACTTGTCTCCCACACACAAAATAGCAGTGACCGTGGTTCCAAGTTGTACACGCTGCCGCTGCCCGTAAATACCCATTTTTGTATTTAATTCCCTTATCATTAATTCCCACTTCTGTGCGATGACCGTAAAATCAAGATGCACCAGTTCTTTTGGAAGTTCCTGTTCAAACCATGTTGCAAAACTTCGGATCACAGTAGCACTTGCCAGCTCTCCTTTGTCCATTCCTCCCATTCCATCGCAAACAACCGCAAGTAAAATTTCCCCTAACTCTGTCTCTGCATGTTTTACAAGAACACTGTCCTGATTTATGTTCTTCCTAATTCCAATATCTGTTTCTGCTACTACCGTATATCGCATACTTCCTCCCCTGAATTAATTTGTATACCATCCCCTTCAAAAAATAGGCAAATTCGGATATATAATTTCTATCTCATTGATTTTTTCTGAAGATGTAAGTTTTACATTCACCAGCAATTGGCACTCTTTTTTCTTAATCTTATATTTTGGCATTTTTTCTGTTTCCTATTTACTATAATTTTAGTTTCTACATTTTTCATAATTATACCGCGCTAATCGTCATATTTCAACATTAAAAGCGAATTTGAGCGATAATTTTGCACATAAAACAAGTGAAATCTATCAAAATTTATATATATTTGTGAATATTTTGATATTTCTCCCAAAACTTTTTTGATACAGAAACACATAATTCGCAGCTTATGGAAAAAACAGAAATTCAAGTCGAACGCACGTGAGACTTGGTGCGTGATTCTGGTCAGCGCAAGCTGACATCTTCTTTTCAGAATCACTGCACTCTACACTCCGTTCCGGTCGGCGCAAAACCATTGTCTCCCAGACAATGTGCGCCCTCGCGGAGCATTTATCTCAGTCGGAGATTGAACTCCCACTGAGAAATACTTGTTACTACTCACCACTTGCAGAAGTGGGAGTCTCAACTCAGACTGAGATGAATTAAAACAGTTGAATACCAACGACTTAAAATTAATTTACGAATTAACCAAACGGTTAAATCAGAAATAACAAAAAGATTTTCAATTCGTATGATTCGTATTGATTGCAGTATAATACCACAAAATGACGAATGTCAATTATTGTTTTATGGTATATTTTTCACCTGTACAAATTGCACAATGGCTGTTTTTTAGCTGTAATGCTCTTATTTTGCGGAATCTAAAAAGAATCCATGAAAATCGTACGTTTTCAAGGATTCTTTTTTACTGTCATTTTGTGAAATTTTACAAGTAGATATTTTTACGCAACAAAAAAACCTATAAGATAATTCTTACAGGTTTCTAATAGCGAGAGGGGGATTCGAACCCTCGACACTGCGGGTATGAACCGCATGCTCTA
>ERZ791809.1570-NODE-1570-length-11871-cov-3.142603_pt1 | contig 11871 bp, 8 predicted proteins | sample MGYA00509946_ERZ791809 | MGnify/ENA primary metagenome ERZ791809 (study PRJEB30046, sample SAMN00791993) | human gut metagenome | study: EMG produced TPA metagenomics assembly of the A metagenome-wide association study of gut microbiota in type 2...
GGCAGGACCAAATACTACATTCTTCTTGGGACGTACTTTCGCCATAGAAAGCTTCAGATAAAAGTGAGGATGTTCGTGATTGTCACACGTAGTGTATCGTCCGTGACGCAGATAAAGCTCATCATTGGAACCTTTCTTTGATTCTTCACTGGTTACATACCCTTCACCTTGCTGAGTTACAATATTATTGATGAAACCTTTCTTCGACTTGAAGTTATAACGCATGATTTTTGACTCGTACGGAGTCTCGCCATCTTTAAAGATAGGAGTACCTTTTTCCACGCCAACCGAGTCGGGAACACCACGGGCATACACCGTACTGCTATCCATGTTCATTGTAATCACAGCAGAGGTCAATTCAATTTTCTCATAGTTCACCTTACCGTCACCATACAGATGGGCATATCCGCCCTCAGTGAATACGATAGAGTCATTTGCTTCATAAATAACAGGCGCATCCAACGGCTGCTTCTTTTTAGGTGCAACCGTATCAATAGACAACGTATCTACCAAAGTACTATCTACTTTCAGGGAATCATTGCCGGATGCAGAATTCCGCTTTCTGCGTTGAGCACCCGTACTTAAAGAAAGCAACAGGCATGCAAATAGTAGTAGGAATGTTATAAATCTATGTCGTTTTAGTGGCGTCATTCACAAATCATTTACGCTTTTGAGGGGCAAAATTAAGCATTATCCGCCAATAATGAACTATTTAGCGGATATTTAATTTATTTTTAAGGCTTACAAGAAACATTCGCACCAATGGTTAAAACGGATTATCCCATCTTCCCCATAACGTGAAATACTCTTTAACGCCTTCTCCACGCTTTTTTCCTTGTCCAGATGTGTCTTTGAAAAAAACTTGTCGGCAAAGCAGATAACCTGTTCCTCCAGTGATACCGGAACCATATCCCGATGAGGAACGGGCAATTGCTGGTCAATAATACTTTGCAAAGATATACCTGCCCCCGTATGTCTCTCACAGACCAACGCATGGCGCGGGAATCCTTCTTTCCGCATCAGATCAGCCCCCAAATATCCATGACAAATATAAGAATAAGATCCGAAACAACAAATACCATCAGCATCTGTCATAAAAATACCGATATCGTGCAGCATTGCCGCTTCTTCCAAAAATTGCTTGTCCAGATCCAATTCCGGATGCTTGCCGGCAATCCATAACGCTTTATCGGCCACCGAACGGCTATGCGTCAGCAGGATATGTTTCAGTTCATTATCTTCAGGATAATATTTATTAATGATAGCAAGTGCGTCCATTCTCAATTAAATTCTTATTTTTGTGCAATATTACAAAATAATCACCACATATCATGAAAACAAAATACATTTTCCTATGCTGCCTCTTGTTTACTTTCAACGCCGTGACCGCGCAAAAAGTTATTACCGGAGCCGAACAGATGGACCACCTCTTACCTATATTAAAAGGGAAGCGTGTAGCATTGGTTGTAAACCAAACCTCCAGGGTAGGAGAAACTCATCTGTTGGACACCCTGCTGGCAGCGCATATACAAATAAAAAAGGTATTCGCTCCCGAACACGGCTTCCGGGGTGACGCCGATGCCGGAGAAACCATAAAGAACGGAAAAGATACCCGTACAGGAGTACCCATCCTGTCCCTTTACGGTAAAAATAAAAAGCCGGCTGCGGCACAGCTACAGGATATAGACCTGATTGTGTTTGACATTCAGGATGTAGGCGCCCGTTTCTATACCTATATCAGCACCATGCAGTATATAATGGAAGCTTGTGCCGAGAACCGGAAACAACTGGTCATCACAGACCGTCCCAATCCTTGCGATTATGTGGACGGTCCTGTGCGACAGAAAAATCAGAAAAGTTTCGTGGGCATGCATCCCATACCTATTTTACACGGTTGCACTGTAGGCGAGTTGGCTCAAATGATCAATGGTGAAGGCTGGTTATCCAATGGCAAAAAATGCGCGTTGACCGTTATCCCCGTAGAAGGTTGGAAACACGGACAACCCTATTCGCTTCCGGTAAAGCCCTCTCCCAACCTGCCCAACGACCAAGCAATTGCCTTATATCCTTCACTCTGCCCGTTTGAAGGTACAGCCATCAGTGTGGGCAGAGGTACTCTTTATCCTTTTCAAGTAATCGGTTCACCGGATATCCGCATCTCCTCCTTTTCTTTCAGACCGGAAGCCTTGGAAGGCTTTGATAAGAATCCGATGTATAAAAACCAATACTGCTATGGCAATAATCTCCGCCATATCACCGCCCCGAAAGGATTCTCTTTAAAATACATCATCACCTATTATCAAGCTTATCAAGACCTTGGAAAAGCGGACAAGTTCTTTACCCGCCCACAATGGTTCGACCTGTTGATAGGGAACCGTACCGTAAGGGAACAAATCACGAAAGGAGCCAGTGAAGAAGAAATCCGTGCAGGATGGCAGAATGAACTGGAAGCCTACAAAAAGATGAGAGAGAAATACCTGCTTTATGAATAATATTTCCTTCCAAGCTGACGGCTTTCGTCAAAAAAGGAGCCAACAACCCAATCTATTCAGGACACGCAACACCATTCCTCTGCATCCACCAAGTCCCAACCACAAACGGCTTTCCAACCGCCAACAGGCGGAATCTGTTTCAATCTTCTTTCCGGAAGGTCTGCATACCCTTCTCACCACCCCGATGATATCCGTGTCCTCACATTCCTCATAAAAACGACAAACGCCATCTCCCTGCATCAAATAACGACTGCCTCTTTTTTGAATAATCCGATGCAATACATACCGGTCTGTCTGCCGGAACAGAATGACATCAAAAAGTTTCAACTCCTCCTTATCATACGGCCCCACCACCACTTCATCCTTCCCATTTCTCAGTAAAGGCATCATGGAATTGCCTTTCACCCGGAACTTCACACTCCTGCCACTTTTGATTTCCGACTCCACCCACGCAAAGAAACATTCATTCGCTATCCGCTTCATACCCATCTCCATATAAAGTACGACATACTAATTTCACCGCCTCCGCATCGGGCAAACACTCCAGATGATAAACAGGAATGGATGAAACCATCTTTTCCAACAGACTACAAACCCCACTGTATAATTCCTCCTCGTATGCAAATGCAGGAGGAGCAGACGGATGCAAAGCTGCATAAGCCTGCAAAGTGTTCAATCTCCGTATCTTATTATACGGTGCTTGTGACAAACGTACACATCCGGCCAACGGATAACATTCCGCCTTATAACAAGGAGTCTTCCCACTCCACGGGCTGCCATATACCCACACGCCCCCCTCTTCATAACGCACAATGGGACTGTCATCATTCAGCAACTTACTTCCTGCTATATTTTCCCTCCACAAACGAGTATGGGTACTTTTGCCGGTTCCGCTTTCACCTAAAAAAAGAACCGCTTTCCCCTTATAAACAATACAACTGCCATGCAAGGCAACCGTATCTTTCCGTACCGTCATCAGGCCATACCCCATCCATAAGGCAAATCTTAAAAGACGGGGAGAATAATGACCATATAAACAGATACCTTTCCCAGTTTCACCCATCGTCCGGAGATAAAGCGACGGTTCTCCCTGCGGAGCCAGTTCCAACAAAAAACTATCCCCACTCACACCGAAAGTACCGGTTACATCTTCATATCCGAACCCATAGGACTTTCTCTGAAAAGCCGGAAAATCCCAACCGTTTCCCTCCCAAACAGTAAAATCCGGCAACCAAGCACCCTCGTATACATCTTTTACCAAAACCAGATCCGGTTGCCAAATAAAAGGCTTGAAACCGCTGATACCATCCACCACCTCCATCAACCTTTCGTCCGGCAATGCGAAGCAGTGGCCACCTATTTTATAAATTTGATCCATTGTCTTTTCCATTTAATCTGATTACACGATGACAATATGCCAATGAGCTTTCCCGATGGGCTATCGTAAGAATAGTCAGCCCCCTACACTCCTTCATCAGACTGAGAAGCATTTCATTGACAGCCCGTTCAGTCTCATTATCCAATGCAGAAGTAGCCTCATCCAGTAGAAGCACCTCCGCTTTCTTATACAAAGCACGGGCTATGCCTACCCGTTGTTTCTGACCTCCCGAAAGCCTTCCTCCCCCTTCACCCAAAGGAGTATCCATTCCTTGCGGCAATTCATCCACCCAAGCATCCAATCTCACCTGCCTCACTATCTCCGCTACCCATTCCTTATCTATAAACCGGCATCCCAAAGCAATATTTTCCGCCAAGGTCCCATCCAGCACAAACACTTCCTGTTGCACATATCCCACCTTGCGATGCCATTCCTGCCTCGGCACATCGGCAAGCGACCTGCCATCTATCCGAATAGCGCCTTTATCCGGAGTGATAAATCCCAAAAGCAGATAAAACAAGGTAGACTTACCCACACCACTCTCACCACAGATACCTACATATTCCCCTTTACGAATAGTACAACAAAAGTCCTTTAGAACCTCTTTACTTTCAGGATAAGCATAGGTGAGGTGTTCTATCCGTATCTCTTTTTGAAAAGAAAACGCTTCCTGCCCCCATGATGGAGAAACTGTTTCTATCCCCTTATCCCCCAACCCTTCCTCTATAATCCGCAGAGAATAGACCGCATTCTGTACTTGTGTCCAACCACCTAAGATGCCGCGCAAAGCGGGTAACAGCCGGAAAGCCGCCACAGCAAAGACACCTACCAGCGCTTTGATATCTCCTGTTCCGAAAACGGTGAGCAAGGTCAGCCCCGATATGACCGCCATTTCGGAAAGGCAAAGAGGAAGATGCTGTATCATTTCCAGTTTCAAACGGCTCTCACTGATTTTCCTTATCCTCTCGGCGAATGCCTGCTGAAAAAAAGGAAACGCCGCATTCAGTTCCAATTCGGCATACCCTTTCATCGTTTCCGTGACCAGCCGGGACTGCTCACGACGAGCCTGCTGCTCCTGCTCACCATAACGGCGCATCGGTTTCCTGATCCCCCATCCGTAAATCAACATAAAAGGCAGAAAGGCAATATACAGCATCAGTACCGTCAACGGAGCGTAAACCAACAAAGCTGCCGTCACCCATAAAATAAGCAGCAGTTCTCCTGTCATGCGAAGCAAGGAGGAAAGAAGATTTAAAGAAAAAGCATAACAAATATAGTTTACCTCATAGCCCAGCCGGATACTCCCCCTGCTGCGTATAAATAATAATCCCCGTTGATAGTAAGAAGTAAAGAGAGAAAAGCTGAGCCGACGGTAAAGAGACATCAGAAAATGGTTTTGAAAACGTGAAAGCCCCGCTACCAAAGCGTTTTTCACCAAAATAAAGACTATTGCCACCAGACAAAATAACAGGGCGGCATCTTTATCCCTCCCGTCATCCAACAGAAAAAACAAGACAGGCAACAGGGCAGCGAGTCCGGCAAAGTTAAGTAATGCGCAAAGAAATACGGCACAAACCACCCTTATCCCCATTTTCCTTTCATCAGGCAACAACAAACGGCAGATTCTTTTCAACATAAACCGTTTATTTTCGTTCCGTTTGGAAGATGGTATAGGGAGAACGCAGATGCAACAGAATAGAATTTCCAACCCATTTGCACAGTGAAATGCGCAACACGCTGTTACACGCACGATGAGTATGCAGCATACGTTTGGTTTTATAAACCAGAATGCTCCATTTATTCTTCGCCGGAACAAACTTAGTATAGGGTGGCCGGATGATTTCCCGCAAGATTTCCTCCGCCAACCCTTCTCCTCCATATACAGGAACGGAAGTTCCTAAATAATCATTACAAAGGTGAGTCATTGCCAGCATCATATTTCTAAAACGAATATCCGTCACTTCCTCAGGAATATGCAGGCCGTATCTATTCAGCAGACAAGCCCAGTCGCAAAGATGATGAAGTGCCAGGCCGCGTGCATAATGCTGGGCGGCATGAAAAGCGAGAAATACTGTATTAAAAGTGGAAGATGGAATGAAAATGGGATATTTTCCATCCAATTCCGCCGATACGGGTTGTAATAGTTCTTGAAGGAGCTTATCCATCTTCACCGCTATACGGTATGTTTCCGAATTAATGAAGGTTTTATGATTTTCTATCGGAATACCTTTATAGTAAAACATACTATGCTTTTCGGAGTGTTCAAGGTCTACCTCTATTCCTTTTTCTTCCATTAACCGGTCTGCCAGCCGGTTGGCCTCGGCATCACTTTTCCGGGAATGGTCTGCCGAATAAGTGAAGATGTCTATATCTCCCCCTTCCCTGTGCGAAGGAATGGGATAATAGGTGGAGAGGCCCACTCCTTTCAACTGGACCGTGGTAATGCCATGCGTTTTATAAAAAGCTGAAAGTTCGGCTATGGTATGGCAGTACCGCCGGTAGCGTTTTTCATAGTTCTCTACCGCCATCGCCCAGTTTAATTTCAAAGCCTTCGGGGGTTGCAAACAGGCCGGCAGGGTCTGTATTCCGTCCCATGCCAAGGCCATCACTCCCTGAGTGCAAGCTAGTTTGTAACACGCCTGCCAAAGGGCAGGAGATATATCGGTAAAAAGGATTTCACTAACCGGCTTTGTGCTGTTCAACGCGGATCGGAGCAAGGCAAATAGCATTTGCTCCGGTTTATCGAGTATTATATCCATTGTTATATCAATCAAGTAAGGCTGAACATTTTTTTAGTGCATCTGCCCAAATCACCACATCTCTTTCGGCCTGCTCTTGAGGAATATGATAAGATTCCACCAACACCAAGGCTGCCTCTTGTAAAGTGAAATCCTTTCCCGAAAGTCGTTTCCAAAGTAAGCAAGCGGAAAAATTAAAGGAAATAATACGGGTCAAATCAGTATCGGGAACACCTTGGTTCACAATTATTATTTCTCCGGCTATGGAGCGGAGTTTGAAATGGGGATTAAGTTTCATAATCTTCTAATCTTAAAAAAAGAAAGCCGCCCGACCTTTCGAGACAGGACGACCTTCTTTTATTACAAATCACTTTCTGCCATGACTAATAACATGATAGCAAATAATTCTCTTATTTTTTATAACTATCCCAACCGGTTCCTTTAAAAGAAGGAATACCAGTCACGTTAATGATAGAGGAAGCATTTGTTATCGATGAATCAACAACCAAATTGCCGTTAAAAGTACCACCCTCAATATTCAATTCCATAGGTTCGGTGTTTCCGGTACTTTTTGATAATTCCACGTTACCATTAATAATACTAGTACCTTTAACAGTTACTTTAACTCCGTCAGTGTAGGTTGAATAGCCGCAAACATCAAATGCATATGCACCAGTTCCGGCATTAATCGTAGTATTGCTAATCAAAATATTACCACAATTGTTACTCAATACATATAAGGCATTTAGCCCCTTCACTGTCATAGCATCCAACGTCAAATTACAGTAGTTCTGAATCATAATTTTATCATTATCACTTGCCAGTGTTCCGTTTTTCATAGTAACGGTAGAACCTTTCAACAATTGACAACTGTTCGTTTCTGTGCCAGCCGAGCCAACGGTCGGTTTAGCAAGTGTAAGCACATGGTTGTTCAAGTCCAATTCTACAGATTGTCCACTTTGCGTTTTAAAGCCATTACAAGTAGCGTCTCCATTCAAACGTATCTTCACGTTAGCATTACCGCTTAAGTATAAAAGTGCGGACGGATCGGAAAAAGTACCACCGGTAACAGCCAGCGATGCACCTGCACCAACCACATAAATCTTGCCATTCAGTGTACCACCACTGATAGTCATCTGTCCCAAGTCATTGGCTGCACCATTATGACCTTCATTATCCACCACATACGCGGAACCAGTCGTATTGAATGTACCTCCTTTGATTTCAGCCACATGATGATTCTGTACGGTTGCCTGAGACATATTGGTGAACGTACCGTCGTTGATGACAAGCTGGGCTCCATCATCATTTTTAATGGTATTAAGACCTCTGGCAAATGTACCACCGTTTATGATAAGTGAAGGATTCTGATGATTGGTACCACTTACATATCCATTTCGCGGATTCGTATTGGTATAATCATAATACCCATTGGCTATCATCGAAGAATAATGCCCGTTTTGCGATATCTCCACATTTGGATTAATCGTCATCTCGCCATGATTCAGAATATTATAATAGCTGTTACCACCTGAACTTTCTGAATTCTGACCGTTTTCCTTACTTCTAATATAGGTTCCGTCATTAAGAATTACTGTACCGTTATTATAGATACAAGTCTTCCCATGACTTACATTATCCACTGTACCATTTCCGTTGATTGTCAGTTTACTATCCTTATTTACGGTAAATGTATCACCAGATTTGTTGGTAATTTTATGACCGTTCAAATTGATGATAACTTCCTTTGTTGCGGAAATAGTAAAATCTCCCGTCAAGTCTGTGGCAAGAGTATAAGTTCCACCATTTTTTGCGACATTTTGCAAGTCGGCTACGGCAGCATCAACTACTTCAAATGCGTCATTACCGGACAGATTGGGTAATTCAGCCCCCTCTTCTTTATAAATAATGACAGTTGAAGTGTTACCGCTTTCACGAATAATGGCTGTTACTTTGGCACCACTCTTCACTCTTACATTACCGGCTTTTACCTTCAATGTATTAACCGTAATCCCTTTATCAAGAACCAATGTATTTGCAGCAGTAGTTGCCGTTACTTCATCATAAGTAGCTGTTTCGCCATTGGCAGCCAAAGTTACGGTAGAAGAAGGCAGCTCTATCTCAAATTTAGGCGCAGTATCTAATTGCGGTACAGATACCAACACGTTTTCAGGTGCTGAATTACCACTAGCGCCAGTGCTCGCTTCTTTTATAGCAACAGTAGCAGTAGTAGAAATATTTTCAAAGGATATGCTGACATTTTCTGCCGGTGTATTTTTTTTCGGTATTGAAACTGTAGGACTGGCTTCAGTTGGAGCCACATCAGTCACAGAAACCGAATTAGTTGTTGCTAAAGCATCGGCTACCGCTGATACACTTTCAACTGTTGTCGGTACACTTCCGGATACTTCGTCCAACGTTATAGTTGTGGTATAACGTTCGTTACGTTTAGCATCTAAAGCTTTTGTCTTTAAAACCTGGCTTGTAGAGCCATTACCAATGGAAAGTTCCAAGGCAGGATACTCGGCTACAGGCAACGGGAAATAGAATGTTTTACTGGTCACGTCATTGCCAGCAGTAAAGTTTATAGTTATGGAAGAGGAATTTAATGTTCCTGTGGTTGTCAATGTAGGGATACCTTCGGCGAATGCTATTTGTGCATTTCCTGCAATGGCTGGAGCAGTAGTTCTTTCTCGAGCGGTCATAGAAGTCAATTTCGCCCAAATATAGTCCTTCGGGATATTATTGACAGTTACGCTCATCAAAGCACCTGCATTTTTAAATGCCAAGACATCCTGTGCGCTCTCATTTATTTGGCAAGCCATAAGAGCACTGCTGTTTTCTCCTTCCTTATAATTATAGGTATCCTTCAACGTTAATGATATTTTACTTCCATCATAAGAAGCATCGCTGCCATAAGGATAAAAAGCAGCTTTCTTTACAGGATTCTCACCTTCCAGTACTCCTGAGAACCCTGCATTCTTGGTCCCGGCTCCACTGGATAATGAATAATTAGTGTTAGTATATGTAGAAGAACTTCCATTCGTTACAAAAATGCCAATCTCGTCACCTGTACTCCAAACGACAGAATTGCCATTCATAGCAGTACGCGATTCAGCATCTCCCATAGTGGCACATACTTCATCAACGCCACTTTTCGCCACGCCCAAATCTTCATTGGAACAACCGGTTATTCCTAATCCAAGAACAGCCAAAGATGTGAACAATATCTTTTTCATACGTGTATGTTTTTAAATTATTTATTTCAATTACCAAGGATGTTGGTCATAGTCTTCTGTTCCACCACTTACTGCAAATCCTTTTTCCACTTCTACTTCGATAATCTCCACTTTAGGAGCCTCATACATTTCCATATTGTTTGTTTCCATAATTTCCGTACAATAAATTTAGATTATAATTTTTCAATGATTCTGTTCAGACATTATACGCCCCAATTATATACCATAGAATATTTTTTATAGAAAGATGCTATAATTGCCGTCTGTGGGCAGAAGATTCCTGGCGGTCCGGTGACATACACTTTGTCTCCGCAACCTCGACTTGACAGATAACGGGAAATAAGGATACGCATTCCCGCTTGCAGTGTTGTTTTCATACGTCTGTAAATGTTAGATCAGTCTATCTTGTCAAAAGACTTTGCCTAACTCCCCCTCCTCTGTTCGGCGGTTAATAAAAAAAGCGTGAGGGCTGTATCTTGTTTATCTTATCATCGGGCCTTCGCATTGCCTTGGTCTAGATAAACAACAGCCACCCACGCCATTAGGTATATAGATGCCACAGTAATGGCAGGTATATAACACAGACGTGAGCGTTGTTGTTATCATCTTCAGACCTTTATCAAAGTTGCGAAGTTTGATGATAGAAGATAATTTCAATAACGCTTCTTAAAATATATAACGTTCTACTACGCCATAGTAGAATAGTCGGTACAAATATAATAATTTCTTAAATAGGAAAAACGTTTCTTAGCGATTATTTTTAATAATTGCTACAACAAGCATTAAAAACACTTCTGTATTTCACAATAAATCGACTCAACATAACACCAATATTAATAGAAAGTTATAAGCAATTATGCCCTCATGCTCTCACTAAGAAGTTAACATATTGATAATTAATACAAAACGAATAATAATAGCATATTTCAAAAAGTATCTTTGCCCTCATGCCCTCATTCTACAGAACAAACAAAAAGAGTATATCTATCTTATAATCAACAACATAAACACATACAAAGTCTTAATTCAAAAGTTTATCATTCATTGCATTTTAAGCTTTTTCATCACAGTGTACCCTATTTTATAAGCATCCGATTACATTTTCATGCTGATAAGTTCTACTCAACGTACTTTCCTATTTGTTTTTTCTATTATTTGAAATTACTTAACCACGACTGTGACTAAGTTTAATCACCTTTGTGACTAAAATTAATCACGATAGTGATTAACTCTAATCACAACTGTGATTAAGCAATTTATAATAGTAAAGAACTGCAATATGAATGCCCGATTATCATATAATGATCTCTATATAAACTATCAAGAACTCCCTAAAATGTAGTAGTTACCGTTGTTTCTCCTAGCAAAATATGATAAGATTCGTGTATATAAAAGAGATCTTGTAGGCATTATGCCACTTTTCTTCACCTAAAACGGCAAAATAGACTCTTTTCTCACCTGAGTGATTTTGAAACGAATTCAGCTATATCACATTGAATATAAACACATTATATAGTAATCAGTATAATTAAACAGTGAGAGCATGAGGGCAAATTGTTTCTTCAAAAATATGCTACCATCATTCATTCAACACTCATTATCAATTGATTATATGCATAATGAGAGCATGAGGGCATATTTGCTTATAACTTTCTATTGTTTTCTCCTTTCTTTATTCCTTGATATTACGGATATGTCTGACAGGAACACCGCCCACAACTGTATTTGCCGGAACCTCTCTTGTCACGATCAAACCTGCTGCAATGACAGCATTGTTTCCGATGGTTATTTATCGGATAAATGAAGAATAAGTGCTTTGTTTCTTATTCTATTTATCAAATGTAACTTGTACCATTAGAATGAAGAAGGCTGATTAGTATGAATGTGAATATGCTGCATATAAATTTTCAACCAAAACAATTATGGATTGCCGATGAAAAACTTAAATGTCTAATACATGGTTTAGATTAGAAGGTGTGTCAAAATGCGCACCTTCTTTTTTTATGCACAAAGCCCCGACTTTC
>ERZ791809.1573-NODE-1573-length-11859-cov-2.820993_pt1 | contig 11859 bp, 10 predicted proteins | sample MGYA00509946_ERZ791809 | MGnify/ENA primary metagenome ERZ791809 (study PRJEB30046, sample SAMN00791993) | human gut metagenome | study: EMG produced TPA metagenomics assembly of the A metagenome-wide association study of gut microbiota in type 2...
TAGCTTGTTTCTCACCACCTATAGAGGTGGGAGTCATCTCCCATCTGATATATCTAAACATATATTTTATGGATTAAGAAATAAGAATCATGAATATCCTTCTTTACCGCCAATTCCATCAGATTTTTCTGTCGTTTTCATCCAATTCTAACCGCATAAGAACCAGTTCTTGCCAGCGTCCATCTCTGCATCGAAAACCTCTTGAATTTCTGCCATATTCCACAAAACCATGCTTCTTATATAAATTAATTGCACTTTCATTTTCAGAAACAACTTCAAGCTCTAACTGTAAAAAGCCGGCATTTTTCGCACATTCAATGCAGGCTTTTGTCAGTGCATCACCAATGCCAAGTCCCCAGTATTCTTTTTTGATACTGATACCAAATTCTGCCCGGTGCCGCATTTTCGCACAATCAGATTGTTACCGGCAGAACCGGCTAATTTTCCGTCTACAAAGGCACAGATTTCCACATCCGTTCCACTGCATTTTGTTTCCTTCAATTGCCGTTCAAGAGAAATGATATCCATGGTACATTCATCCGGATAGGTAAGAAGGAAGTCCGTTTCTTTATGTGTTTGCACAAAATAAGCATGATGCCTTACTGCATCCGATGCTTCTGCATTTCGTAAGATACATTTTTGCCCATTTTTTAATACTATTGGTTGATAAAAAAACATACGTCCTCCAAAACATTTTTCTTAAGTATAGCACAAAATGCAAAGAAAATAATTTGATTTTTTCTTAAATATAAGTCATTCTAAATAATTGCATATCCCAATTTCAATATAATAGAGCAATCGTGGTCGGTAATACCGAATACATGAATATAATAAATTTTTGTATTTATGCTTTATAAGATAGCTTCAATCTGGAGAAGGCAACTGTTTTTAACACAAGTTAGATAAATATGTTAAGTTTGTATGGTGTAAATATCCGCCGTTTACGATTATAATAAACTCATCAGAAAGGAAGTGGTGCTCATGCTGACAGATAATTTAATCATGCTTCGGAATGTCAGAGGTCTGACTCAGGAGCAGGTTGCTGAGATTGTTGGTGTTACGAGACAGTCTTACGCAAAATGGGAGCAGGGAGATTCTGTTCCGGATATTGAAAAATGCGATAAACTGGCAAAATTTTACGGCATCAAGATCGATGCCCTGATGCATTATGATGAAAAAGTCGGAAATACAAAAGTAACACCTCCACCAGAAGGAAAATTTCTGTGGGGAACGGTAAAAATGGGAAATCGGGGACAGATTGTCATTCCAAAGGAAGCCAGAGAAAATTATGGGCTGAGCGAAGGATCGCGCCTGGTGGTTCTTGGTGATCTGGAAGGAATCGCATTGATCCCGACAGAAAGATTTGAACAGCAGTTGCGAAATGCAATGGAACAGAGCAGAAAGATTGTGGAGGAATAAGTTATGACATGTCCGAATTGTGGAAAAGAAATGAGAATGGGATATTTGTTTGGCAGTAAAGATGGTGCTTTCAGTTTTGCAGATGAAGTACCGGGTGTATTTGAAAATGCGAAAAAAGCGAAAGGATTCGTGGAAATCACTACTTTAAAAGCCAGTCACAGAATCCAGATAAAGGCTAATTGCTGCGAAGCATGCAGAATGGTAACGTTCCAGTATTAAGCCAATGCCTGCAAGTGGAATTACGCGCTTTAGGAATACCGGATATGGATATGATTCTGTGTCCGGTATTTTTCTTTGCGAACAAATAGCATAACAACATTTTCCTGTACCTGAAATAGAGATAATAACACCTATAAATTTGACACATTTCTCCTAAATACCAACCTATGAGAACAAAAATGTATTTGCTAGAATAAAATCATACAAAAACAGGATTGCAAAGAAAGCATACATCTCATAATGAAGGGAGATTATAAAAGTGGAATCAAAAGCATTACATACCATTCAGGAATTAGCAAAAATCGGAAAATATTGATGGTAGACGTTTATTCCTACAAAAAGTAAAAAAATTTTTCTTGACATATTTTTGCATTGTCATATATATTAGAATTAATAAAAGGGAGTAACCTACGTGATTCCACGTTTACGATGTCGTCAGTACGATGTGAACCATCCGGTGTCGTAAGGAAACGGTGAGACTTTTATTGCACATTGATTGTGCAATAATGGTCTCTTTTTAAGTTCAAAGATTCCTGAGCTTGCATAATCGAAACGCAGATTGCAGATAACAAAATGCAGGTAAAAAGGAGGATTTAACATGAAAGAAATGTATCAGCTTACCGCCAAAGAAGTTATGAATCACTTTGACAGTTCCGCACAGGGGCTGACATCCACCCAGGCAGAAGAACGCCGCCACACATCCGGCTGGAATGAACTGACCTCTGCCAAATCGAAACCTTTATGGAAACTTTTTCTGGAACAATTTCAGGATTTCCTTGTCATCATTCTCATGATCGCAGCAGTCATATCCGGACTACTTGGTGACACAGAAAGCGCCGCCGTTATTCTGATCGTTATCACATTAAATGCCATTCTTGGAACGATACAGACCCGACAGGCAGAACGTTCCTTGAACAGTCTGAAAAACTTATCTGCACCAAAAGCCTCTGTTCTTCGCAATGGAACTGTCGTGCAGCTTCCTGCCAGAGAACTGGTTCCGGGCGATATCGTCCTTTTGGAAGCCGGTGATGTCGTTCCCGCTGATGGACGAATCATCGAATGTGCCGGTTTAAAAATCGACGAAAGCACATTGACCGGTGAAAGCCTCAGCTCTGATAAAATCATCGATGCGATTTCTGAGCAGGCAGCTCTGGGTGATCGCAGAAATATGGTTTTTTCCGGCAGTTTCATTACCAGCGGTCGTGGGGAAATTGTCATTACCGACATTGGCATGCACACGGAGGTCGGTAAAATTGCAAATCTTTTGCACAATACATCTGCAAAGCGGACTCCACTGCAAACTTCACTTGATTCTTTCGGGAAAAAGCTGTCTATCGCCATTTTGATCTTTTGCGGCATTTTGTTTGGAATCAGTGTTTTGCGTGGAGAATCCGTTGGAAATGCCTTTTTGTTTGCAGTCGCTTTGGCAGTCGCAGCGATTCCAGAAGCATTAAGCTCCATCGTGACCATCGTTTTATCTTTTGGCACACAAAAAATGGCAAAAGAGCATGCTATTATCCGAAAGCTTCAGGCTGTAGAAGGACTTGGAAGCATCTCTGTCATTTGTTCAGATAAAACAGGTACTTTGACTTTGAACAAAATGACTGTGGAACACTATTATGTGAACGGAGAGACCAGTCCTGCAAAAGACGTAACATCTTCCAATCTAGCTAATAAACTGTTATATTTCGCCAGTGTATTGTGTAATGATGCTAAAATCGAAAATCAATCAACAAATTTCACTACACCAGAAAAGCAGTGGAATTCCAACAATAAAGACAATAAAAATAATAGCAAACAGATAACCTCAACGGATTTGGGAAATTTTGCGACTTCAGCAGGAAATAATAAAAATACATCTTCAGCAGGTATTGGCGATCCGACTGAAATTGCTCTGCTGCAAATGGAACATCAAATGCACATTCCCATTTCAGAAATACAGGTAAAATATCCAAGAATCGACGAACTTCCCTTTGACAGTGAACGTAAAATGATGTCAACATTGCATACATTTTTCCAAACGGAGCATACTTCTGATTCCAAAGAAAAACAGCTTTTGATTGTAAAAGGAGCTGTGGATGTGCTGTTGCAGCGTACGGATGCCGTCTGGACTGAAAATGGAGTCGTTCCGTTAAATATGGAAGAACAAAATCGTATTCAACTGCAAAATCAGAAATATTCCGAACAGGGATTACGCGTACTTGCATTTGCTTATCGGGAAGTTTCAGATATTACAGAACTTACCTTTGATCACGAGTATCATCTGACATTTCTTGGACTGATTGCTATGATGGATCCGCCACGTCCGGAATCCAAAGAAGCAGTAACAACTTGCATCAAAGCAGGAATTCGACCGGTCATGATCACCGGAGATCATATTTTGACGGCATCCGCTATTGCCAAACGGATTGGAATTCTGACACCAGACACAAAAGCATGTGAAGGCGCTGCTCTTGATACTATGTCTGATAAGGAATTGCAGGAACTGGTTCCGAAAATATCCGTTTACGCCCGTGTTTCACCAGAGCACAAAATCCGCATTGTCCGGGCATGGCAGACACGGGGACATATCGTTGCTATGACAGGGGACGGTGTCAATGATGCACCGGCATTAAAACAGGCAGATATCGGTGTAGCTATGGGCGGCACAGGCACCGAAGTCGCAAAAGATGCCGCCGACATGGTCCTGACAAATGACAATTTTTCCACGATCGTATCCGCAGTAAAGAACGGTCGAAATCTGTATCAAAACATTTTACATGCCATTGAGTTTTTATTATCTGGAAATATGGGTGCCATTTTAACCGTATTGACAGCATCCATTACCGGACTTCCGGTTCCATTTGCACCGGTGCATTTGCTTTTCATCAATTTACTGACAGACAGTCTTCCAGCGATTGCACTTGGCTTAGAACCACACACAGACGATGTAATGAAAGAACATCCACGCACTGCCACAAGTTCTATTTTAACCCGTTCCTTTCTGAAAAAAACAGGTTTGGAAGGACTTGTGATCGGAATCGTAACAATCTGTTCCTTCCTCACTGGATTGCAGCAGGGAAACGCAGTACTTGCCAGCACCTGTGCTTTTGGAACGCTTTGCCTGGCACGGTTGTTTCATGGATTTAACTGTAAATCTGAAAAACCTGTTTTATTTACGAAAAAGATGTTTCACAATAAATGGCTGCTTGCCGCATTTGGACTGGGAGCAGCTTTGATTACCAGCGTGCTGATGTTTCCGGGATTGCAGGCACTTTTCAAAGTACAGGCATTGACAATGCCACAGCTTGGTATGGTGTATTTGTACGCATTTTTGAGTCTGCCGATTATTCAGTTTTGTAAGTGGATAAAAAGTAGAGGAGAAGAGTAATCACAAAATATTCTGATTGGTCAAGAAATAAAGAGGTACTTAATATGAAGTTTCAAAATTTTATCGAAAAAAATAAATATTTACTGCTGATAATTGCCATTTTACTTATCCTGCTCCTTGGGAAAACAAACACCGAATGGAACCTGCTGCATACTATCTGGGAAATCCTGCTGCCATTCCTGATCGGCTGTATTATGGCATTTATCCTAAACATTCCCATGCGCTTTATCGAAAAAAGACTGCTCCGTCAAAAATCGAACAGATATCGAACTTCCATTCGAATCATCAGTTTTTTATTAACGCTATTGATCGTAGTTGCTGTCATCTGGCTGATGCTGTTTTTTATGATCCCGCAGCTGACACAAAGCTTTTCCATGCTCAGTGAAAATATCACAGATTTTGTGCCACAATTTCAATCCAGCATAGAACACTTGAACGAAAATGCTCCTCTGATCGGACATCTGACTGGAACGCAAGCTTTTGATACGCAACAATTGCTACAGGCAATCTCTGATTTTTTGAAAGACAGTGCCAAATCGATTACCGGTTCGACCATTTCTGCCATTGGTTCAGTATTTCAGGGAATCGTAACCGGATTTCTGGCATTTGCCTTTGCCTGCTACCTGTTATTTCAAAAGGAAAAGCTGCAAATGCAGGTAAAAAAAGTGATTTATGCATTTTGCTCCGAAGAAAAAGCAGTAAAGCTCTTTGGTATCTGTAGCCTGATTTCCAGAAGTTTTACACGATTTTTTACCGGACAGTGTCTGGAAGCATTAATTCTTGGCGGACTATTCTTACTGACATTAACGATTTTCCGTATGCCTTATGCGCTGCTGATCAGTGTGGTCATTGCAAGTACCGCACTGATTCCGATCTTTGGCGCTTTTACAGGCTGTATTTTCGGATTTTTTCTCATTTTCATTGTAAATCCGAAACAGGCGATTTTTTTTCTGATTCTGTTTTTTGTATTGCAACAGATTGAAGGGAATCTGATCTATCCGCATGTGGTAGGAAATTCTGTCGGACTTCCATCCATCTGGGTGCTGTTAGCGGTGATCGCAGGTGGAAAACTTATGGGAATTGTGGGGATGTTTCTGTTTATTCCACTGGCATCGGTATGCTATACCTTGTTCCGTCAGCTGGTATATGAAAAATTAAAGAAAAAACTGAATAAACATGAGGTACCATAAAACCATAATTTGACGATATGATATTTTATGCACCAGCACATCATATTTCCTTGTTTTACGATTTTTTATATCTGAATGCACTTCTTGAACCAGAAAATCAGGAAGTAAAGGATCTCCTTTTATCAGGAGAATATACCGCTTTTACGGATTTGGCAACGAGCTCATTGAACTGTCAAGCCAGATCCGCAGCAATTTTTGTTGGTCTGGTCAAGGCGGGACTGATTCATGAAGTCAGGGAATATTCTTCCTATCTGAAATTATTTAGAACACAGGAGAATGGAAAAGCAGTAGACGCAAATGCATATGAGCGTGTCCAACTTTTGAATAAAAACAAAGTGAAACTTTTTACACCAGTTGTACCATGCAGATTCACAAAGGCAGATGTGGAAAATTACTACACACTTCACTGTTACACACTGAATAATAAAAAAGAAGCAGACAATTATCTTGATCTGAGATGTGGCTGAAAGTCACAAAAGGTATTTCTAAAGCTCATTCATACTGGAAATCATGAAACGCTCAGTATGAATGAGAAGATTACCTTGTTAAAACCCCAAATTATATCAAATATGTATGCGGTATTTTATTGTTACGTCCTTATCATTTTTCTCTTTTTGAAATGCTGCATACATGTTTACCTATCATTTTATAATTTCATCAGAATCCAACAAAATCGTAAATGGTCCGTCATTGAGCAGTTCCACTTTCATATCAGCACCAAAACTTCCAGTCTCTACCACAGGGACCTCTTTTTTGCAGGCAGCAATGATATATTCGTATAAGCTATTTGCAAGTTCTGGATTTCCTGCCTTAATAAAAGACGGGCGATTTCCTTTTTTGCAATCTGCATATAAGGTAAACTGAGAGATCAGCAGCAGTTCGCCATCTACGTCCTTAAGTGCCAGATTTGTTTTTCCGTTTTCATCCTCAAAAATGCGCATACCGATCAGTTTTTTGATCATTTTATCCGCGATTTCTGTATTATCTTCTTCAGAAACACCGATCAGAACCATAAATCCTTTTCCAATTTTTCCGATCACTTCATTGTCTACGGTTACGGAAGCGTGCTGTACACGCTGAATTACAAATTTCATAACTTCAAAATCCTTTCTCTTTAAACCTATAGAAACAAATACGTGTATTATTTTTTACTTCTTCATGCATACACATAGTTCTATTCACATTTGTATAATACAAAACAAATGTTCGAAAAGGTTTACCAAAATGTTATTATATGTTATCATAGTATATAATTTTCGACACAAAATCAATATAGAAACGGGGAAACAATACATATGAAATTGCAGCAGCTGCTAAGTCTTACCAGAAAAGCAGTAGATACTTATAAATTAATTGAGGAAGGGGACCGCATTGCCATCGGCGTATCCGGCGGAAAGGACTCTCTGGCGTTACTATATGCCCTGCACGGTCTGCAACGTTTTTATCCGAAGCATTTTACCCTGACAGCGGTCAGTGTAGATCTTGGCATGGAAGGTTTTGATCTGAGTCCGGTCACGCAGTTTTGTGAAGAACTTGACATTTCACATCATATCATAAAAACACAGATCGGACAGATTGTATTTGAAGAACGCAAGGAGAAAAATCCATGTTCCCTGTGTGCAAAAATGCGAAAAGGTGCATTATACAACGCAGTCAAAGAGCTTGACTGCAATAAAGTCGCTTATGCGCATCACAAGGATGATTTTATTGAAACAATGATGATGTCCATGATTTATGAAGGACATTTTTACTGTTTCCCACCAAAAACCTATCTGGACCGCATGGAATTGACCATTATCCGTCCGTTTTTGTATGTGGAGGAAGCAGATGTTATCGGATTTAAAAATAAATACAACCTTCCGGTAGTAAAAAATCCATGTCCTGCAGATGGAGCAACCAGACGTGAATATGTCAAACAGCTCATCCGGTCCATCAACCATGAAAATCCGGGGGCAAAGACACGTTTGTTTACTGCATTGATCAACGGGCATATCCCGGACTGGGAAGGACAGAAAGACTGATATTTTAATATGAGTAGTAAAAATTCCCTTTTCTCTGATGAATGAAAAAGCAGGATACGAACATAATTTTTTTAGAAAGAATGGTTTTATATGAAAGAACGAAAATACAGTGATCAGATTAATATTGAAAACGAGCAGAAACTCCGCGCGCTGGTAGCTGAACTGCCGCATTTCTGTCGGGAATATTTTATCGGTATTGAGCCGTCAACGTCTTCCCGTACACGGATTGCCTATGCCTACGACCTTGGCGTCTTTTTTCACTATCTCCATGAAAACAATGCCGCACTTTCAAAAATGGAGATCGTCGATTTCCCAATTGATATTTTGGAGCAGATTACACCGATGGACATCGAAGAATATCTGCAATATTTGAAATTTTATCATCATAACGGGAAAGAATATACCAATGACGAACGTGGTCAAATGCGAAAACTTGCCTGTCTGCGCAGTTTTTACAATTATTTCTTCCGCAAGGAGATCATTGAAAAAAATCCTGCTGCACTGGTGAAAATGCCAAAACAGCATGAGAAAAATATCGTCCGTCTGGATGTGGATGAGATTGCTATTTTACTGGATGAGGCGGAATCTGGCGAGAAGTTAACGGAGCGTCAGAAGATTTATCATAACAAAACAAAAAAACGGGATATGGCGATTTTGACGCTTTTGCTTGGCACCGGAATCCGTGTTTCTGAATGTGTCGGTCTGGATCTGAATGATATTGATCCCAAAAACAACGGCATTAAGGTTCACCGGAAAGGTGGTTCCGAGGTTATGGTATATTTTGGCGATGAAGTAGCCGAGGCGCTGGATGCCTATCTGGATGAACGATTGGAAATGGAGCCGAAGGAAGGCAGTACCGAAGCGGTATTCCTTTCCATGCAGAACAAACGGATCAATGTACGCAGTGTGGAAAATCTGGTCAAAAAATATTCCCGCCTTGTGACAACGGTAAAAAATATCACACCACATAAGTTGCGCAGTACCTATGGTACGACACTTTATCAGGAAACCGGTGATATTTACCTTGTTGCAGATGTGTTAGGACACAAAGATGTCAATACGACAAAGAAACACTATGCGGCACAGGCGGACAGCAGGCGCCGGATGGCAGCAAAAGCAGTTCGTCTGCGGGAAAAACAACCTGATTCTGAAGAAGAATAATATTCCTTATGTAAGTGTGCTCATAAAAAATACAGATACCAAATACATCGATGCACTTATCTTAATAAGTATGCTTATTAAAAACAGGTCTAACAAATAAACGGTTGCACTGATTGAAAAAAACATGCCCTGATTCGCAATCTTACCCTTGTGCATTATTTTTCAGTGTGCTATAATTTGATTCGATATTGAGAAAAGCGATGAAAGAACAAGTACTGTATGCAGGAACATTCCAGAGAGAGCAGGATTGGTGGAAGCTGCTTATGAGAATCATACAGGAAGACCAGTCTTGAGCTGTGCGTGAAAAAAGATTTGTCAGACCTGTTTTGCAGGACAGATTTTTTAAGCGTCACCGTTTTGCCGCGTTACAGGCTGAATAAGTAAAACATTAAGGTGGAACCGTGTATGTATGCACCCTTAAGTATATCTGGCAGCAGGTATATTTAAAGGTGCTTTTTTAGTTTATAGAAGCAACTCAATAAACAAAGGTTCTGGAAAGGAAAAACAATGGTTAATTTTAAAGAAGATGAACAGTTAAACATGCTCAATCACTCCTGTGCCCATCTGATGGCTCAGGCAGTAAAGCACCTGTATCCGCAGGCAAAATTCTGGGTTGGACCGGTTGTAGCAGAGGGATTCTACTACGATATCGATCTTGGCGATGACGTTATCCGTGATGAGGATATCGCAGCTATCGAAAAAGAAATGAAAAAAGTTGCAAAATCCGGCAAAAAGATCATCCGTCATGAGATTTCCAAAGAAGAAGCTATGGAAATGTTCAAAGATGACAGCTATAAACTGGATCTGATCTCCAATCTGGAGGATGGCAATATTTCCTGTTATACACAGGGTGATTTCACAGACCTCTGTCGCGGACCTCACGTAGACAACGTAAAATTATGCCGTCACTTCAAACTGATCAGACATTCCGGTGCTTACTGGAAAGGCGACAGCAAAAACAAAATGCTGCAGCGTATCTATGGTGTATGTTTCCCGACAGCAGAAGAACTGGAAGCACACCTGCAGTTATTAGAGGAAGCAAAAGAGCGTGACCACAGAAAGATCGGTAAAGACATGGGTCTGTTCATGGTAGACGATCTGGTTGGACGTGGACTTCCGATGTTCCTTCCGAAAGGATATGTCATCTGGCAGGAGCTGGAAAACTACATCAAAAACAAAGAGCGTAAACTTGGTTATCAGCACGTTATGACTCCATGTGTTGGTACTGTAGATCTGTATAAGACATCCGGACACTGGGATCACTACAAAGACAACATGTTCCCGGCTATGGAAGTTGAGGGAGAGTCTTTCGTATTAAGACCGATGAACTGCCCGCATCACATGATGATCTATGCAAACAGAATCCATTCTTACAAAGATCTGCCGATCCGTATCGGTGAGATCGCACATGACTTCCGTTTTGAAGCAAGCGGTACTTTAAAAGGTATCGAGCGTGGACGTCACTTCTGCCAGAATGACGCACATCTGTTTGTAACTCCGGAGCAGATCAAAGACGAGTTCTCCAAAGTAGTAGACCTGATCTTCTCTACTTACAAAGATTTCGGTATTACAGATTACAGATGCGTGCTGTCTCTGCGTGATCCGGAAGACAAAGAGAAATATCATGATGATGATGAAATGTGGAACAAAGCTGAAAACGCACTTCGTGAGGTTATGGATTCCCTTGGTATCGAGTATACAGAGGAAATCGGCGAGGCTGCTTTCTACGGACCTAAGCTTGATGTAAACGTAAAACCGGCTGTTGGTAATGAGTATACACTTTCTACCTGCCAGCTTGACTTCTGTCTGCCGGCTAAATTTGAGCTGACTTATGTAGACCGCGACGGCGAGAAAAAGACACCGGTTGTTCTTCACCGTGCAATCCTTGGTTCTCTGGATCGTTTCATGGCTTACATCCTTGAGGAGACAAAAGGAAACCTGCCGACATGGTTAGCACCGGTTCAGGCACGTATCATGCCGGTTAAAACAGATGATCCGGAACTGAACGAGTACGCTCAGAAAATCTATGATGCACTGGATGCAGCAGATGTTCGTGTTGAGCTGGATAACAGAGCAGAGAAACTTGGCTACCGTATGAGAGAAGGACAGGTTCAGAAAGTACCATACCTTCTTGTTATCGGTATGAAAGAGAAAGAGGACGGAACCGTTGCATACCGTCTCCATGGTCAGAAAGAGACAACGGTTCTTCCGTTAGACGAGTTTGTTACAAAACTGACAACTGAAATCGAAACAAAAGCAAGATAGGATTTCGTAAGATTTCCTTACCGTAAATAATAAAAATGAGTTCTGCTTTCTGTATGTAATGTACAGATAAGTGGAGCTCATTTTTTGTATCTTACTTTCAATTAATTTTCGCTTCTATCTACGTTGAATAATCAAAAATTTACCTTCCCCAAATCTCTATTTCTTCATTTCCTCTAAAAATAGCGGAATCAGCGGATTTTCATTTTCCTTTGAA
>ERZ791809.1581-NODE-1581-length-11792-cov-2.970435_pt1 | contig 11792 bp, 8 predicted proteins | sample MGYA00509946_ERZ791809 | MGnify/ENA primary metagenome ERZ791809 (study PRJEB30046, sample SAMN00791993) | human gut metagenome | study: EMG produced TPA metagenomics assembly of the A metagenome-wide association study of gut microbiota in type 2...
TGGATTGCCGGAATCCTTGTGAACCCACCAGCAAAGGCGAAGTACTGTTGCCATGCTGACGGTCCATCCCCCTCCAATGCGCCACCATGCCCAGAAACCAACGGTAAAAGAGTTCTTCCCAATGCGGATTGCCACAGGGAACGAGCCGGGCAAGTGCGCGGATGCGGTCAGTACCGTCCCATCGGGGAAGGTCACACAAGTATTCTTCTACGGGATTGTAAAGAGGGACGAAATCGGAAGTGAGAAAGCGGTCGATATCGCGGTCCCACACTTGCAGTCCCTCTTTCAAGGCGTAAAGGGCGATGCTGTTTCGGGTACGTTTTTCCAAGGGTTTGAAATAGAAATGAACAGAGTCCCGCTGGCGGTATTCCACCTCGTCCAGTACGGTGTTGAAACGGAATTCGTACCGTCGTTTCAAAAACTCCTCCAGCCGGAAGGTGGCTTCCTGCTCTTTGTTGAGGCCACCTTTCTCGCCAAAACCTTTCATCTCCCGATATCCGTTGCCGAAAGCCATGCGGATGGCTTCCGTGTTCGTTTCGTGGAAATAGTGCATTAGTGTACGCCGCACGGCTTCTTCTTCGGGGATGCCTGCTTTGAAGCATTGTTCTACCAGATGGGGCAGCAAGGGCTCCAGTCCGTCATCACGTTTCCAGTTTTCCATTTCGGCCAATGCTCTTTTTCGTGCCGATTGGTACATCAGTGCCAAAGTCTGTAAACTTTCACATCCGGGCGTCATTCGTTCCAGTGCGGTTTCGCTGTTTTGTTTGCGTTGGCGGAAAGACTCTTCATCGGGCAGGGCAAGCGGTTGCTCTATGCAGAAGGGGACGGACGAAGGGTTATAGTAAGGTTGTTCATCCACGGTCATGCGGCAGCTTTGCATCAGGTCCGGTTCCTTCAGTGTGATGCCGAAAGGAAGCATGGGCTGGTAGCAGGTCACCGCCAGCCGATAGGCGTGAGCATGAAACAGGAGAGCCTCCTGTATGGTGGGCAGAGTGCCGTCGGGGCGTGCGAAGCGTACCCATATCTTTACGCTCCGTCCGCTTGAACCGCAGAAAGCGGCAAAGGTCTGTGGCAGTTGTGCTACTTGGCGTTTCACATATTCCACCTCATACAGGTCGGCCAGCCGGTTCACTTCCAGCTGCACTAGTCCGTTGTAATGTTTCATGCGTTTCTCGCCATTTTGCTTACGGGTATATTCTACAGCAGGATAGACACGCGGCAGTTTGTCGATATGGGCGTAGTGGGCGGACGATCCTGTCAGCCGGGGCAGTATTTCACGCAGTTCCGATATGTGTCCTGCTTTGTTCTCTGTCTTTATTTTCTCGAAGAATGTGTCCGAATCGCATAGTGACAAGGCTTCTGTCCCCTGTTCTTCATCTTTCCTGATGAGTGTAATTTTCATATTTGTCTTTTGTTTAAATGTTTTTTGGCTTTATGTACCTCCCATGGAAAAAGATGATGTTCTGTCGTGTGGAGAAGACCGCGTTTGGCGAGTGTCTATGTGTGCATATTTTTAGTAAAGGTAAGGTTTCTTTCCGGATTCTGCAAGTGCTTTCCGGATTAAATGCCGCCTTTTTCTTTTTCCTTTCTTTCCTGTGTTTTTATTCTTAGTCTCAGTGCGTATTTCCCTGTTCCTTATTTGTTTTCTACCTTTTCTTTTCTTATTTTTGTATGTTTATAATTAGTTAGCCACCCTTGTGATTAAGTCTAGTCACAAGGGTGATTAAAGTTAACCACAAAGGTAGTTAAACTTAATCACGTCCGTGATTAACAGATATTGAAAGTTCATTAATAAAAGAAGAACAGTATGGCAATACTATTTGATTGGTACGAGAATCCCAAATCACCTGAGCAACAAGGGGAAGAGAATACGTTGCACCCGCGTCTCCGGCTGAACGGAAAGGTGAGCACGGCCCAGCTCCGCGCCCGTATTCAGAAACATTGTACGTTGACTGAAACGGATGTGGTAGCCGTGCTCGATGCGCTGTCACGTGCCATGGGCGAGGAGTTGGCGGAAGGCAAACAGGTGCATCTGGACGGCATCGGTTTCTTCCGTCCCAACCTGGTGAGTACCGGGCCGGTAACGGAAAAGACGAAACGTAAGGATACGAAGGTGAGGCTCAAGGGGATTGTTTACCGCCCCGACCAACTATTGATGGATGAGGTGGGGAAGGTAAAGGTGCAGCGTACCCGGTTCTCGTTTCATTCAAGTAAACTGACCGATGAGGAAATTGACGCATTGCTGACGGAGTACTTCACAACCTGTGATTTTGTGCAGCGAAAAAGTTTCCAGCTTCTTTGCGGTATGACACAAAGCACGGCCAGCCGCCATTTACGCCACTTGTGCGAGGAAGGAAAGCTGAAAAATGTGGGACTTCCCAAACAACCGGTTTATAAGCCTGTGGATGGGCATTATATTGTGAATGAATGATTTAAGTGCGTAATGTGGGGGATAAGGAGTGAGGGCATGAGGGCATAAGTGGGTGCAACTTATTATAGGAAAAGTTGTTTTTACCACCAGATTTGTTTACCGTCAACGTACGTGAACGGACGTTCTTCCGCTCCCCGTGTATAGTCTTTTAGATAAAGCAAAGCATGGTCGGGGACATTTATTTCTTCTATTTCTGTATATGAAAAAATACGATTTTTCTTTTTTATGTAACTGGTAATAGCTTCATCCATGTTTTTTTCCTCCTGCAAACAGAGGAGAAGTTCAACTACGGGTGCGCTGGCTTCATAGTACAGTCCGTTGTAAATCAGCAGATAGCGATCTTTTACAGTGGATGTTTCTAATTTTTGAATGTATATTTGTTCGTAAATTTCCATTTGTTTTATCAGTTTGTTTTCATGATAGCACTATTGATGTTTCTATCCATATCGCTCTTTTCGCGTGAGGTCTTTTGGCCGAAGTCAAAGGTATACGCTATTTTGATATATCCGGTACGTTGATTGATTCGACTGGTCTGTATCCGGCTGTAGTTGTATATACTAAAATTGGCATATTCCCTATAACGGTTATGCTTGGTGAACGGGTTTTCTGTACCGGTTTCTACGTGCCAGCCTTTGTGACTCCAACTGATGGAAGTTCCATAAATGGCGGGATTTTTTTCTATTGCAAGAGAGAAACGGTTTATACGGCTTGTCGCTGTACTTCCATATACATTTATTGCAAGATTTTTCCAGTAATAGTTTATGTCCAATGATGCTATCACACTATTGTCTGTAATGTTGTATTCTCCGGGAATGATTGTATGATAGTATCTGGCATTGAACTTGGCGCGTAAATTGTCGGAGAAGCGATAGGAAAGATCCAAAGCTGCGTTCCAATGTTCCACATCCATGTCCGACCGGAAGCTGGAGACAAGTTTGTCATTCTCTAGGTAGTAATCGGTGGATATATTATTCTGAATCTTCTGATAAACACCTAAAATTTGAAAATTCAGTCGATTTAGTTGTGCTTTATAGGCGATGCCGACAACATATAATTTGGTATTATCCAGATGGGGATTACCACGTTTGATTTGTAGAAAGTCTACTGTTTGATCCATGCTGTTGATATAGCTGATGTCCGGTTGGTCGTTACCGATATCGACAGAGGCCATTAACTGCTGTGATTTATTGATAGTATAAATAAAAGTGGAATTCATTCTAAGTGACCAATGCTGCTGCCGGGCATCTGTATGAAGTTTGTAATTCAACCATGAAAAACCCGGTAAGAAATTCATAGAGAACTTTTTGGCTATACGCTGGTTATAGTTTAAGAAGAACATCGTTTCTCCCATCCATAGATGTTGCCAAGAGTCGTAATCACCCGTATAGGAGGAAGACGTGACTTTATGATGGTGCTGCAGGTTTGCTCCAAGTGAATTGTTGTGCTCCAATTTTATATTATATCTGGTAGAAAAGTCGAATGCATATAATTCTTCATCAACATCCGTCAGGGATATATTTTCTCCTTCTGTATAGGTTCTGGTGTAATCGTTTTGTGTATAAGCGGTTTTGGCCGTTACCTCCAGTGTCTGTTTAGGGGTTATGTTGAAATTGCCATATAGTTTGACAGAGGGACTTAGTCCGTCTTCTTTTTTTTGGTTGGCTGAAGATATGCTGTATGTATGATGACCGGAATAATCCAGTAATTCGCTATTGTTATTTTTGGGAGTTTCATTGTGGACTAATGAAAGTTGTGCCGAGATATTATGTTTCTCTGTACGATTGTTGGCCTTCAATTGTAGATATTGCTGGTTGTTTTGATAATCAGCTTGGGTCGTTTGTGTGTTTCGATGGGTGGTATATTCCGGGAATAATATCTCTTCGTTTTTTGAGGTTTTTACTCCGTCATATTTTTGGGTAATATAGCCTCCTAACACTGAATAGCTGTTGTTTCCATGCATCAGTTTAGTCCCTATATTATAATTACCCATCAGATAACCGATGGTTTGTTTGCCGTCTAATGATACATATCCACCTGATGTTCGTTCCTTGGTTATATAATTGATGGAAGCTACATCACCGGCATATTTTCCTGTCGGGGTGTCATAATATTCTATATTCTTGATATCGCGTGGGCGTAGGTTTTGCACTTCCTCATATTCAGCTTTTTCTCCGTTTATATATAGTGCCACTTCACCACCAAAAGTGCTTACTTTCCCTGTCCGTTTGTTCACTTCCAAGCTGGGAATCATCAAGTTGTACAAAAGGTCATAGCCTGTACCGGCATGTTTCACCTGTTGCTTGTCGGGAATGACCAATACATGATCAGTCTTTCTGACATAGGAACTTCCTTTTACCACGACTTCATTCAGTATTACATTGTCACTTTCTAAGGTAATTACAGGTAGTTGTGTATCTTGGTTTGAAACACTTGCCGGTATTATTTGTGGTTTGTATCCTATTGTACTGAATGCTAACAAATACTTGTCCGGCTGTACATTTGTGAACTGGTAATATCCTAATGTGTCTGTTGTTGTACCCGAGATGAAGGCTGAGTCTGTTTTTAATAACCGAACTGTGCTATAAGCTAAAGGCTGATTGTCTAAGTCGGTTACTTTACCATGTATGCGAACTTGAGCGTAAAGTGAAAAACCGGGCATCAGGCATACGCATAAAAATAATTTTAAAGTATTCATAGTAATCATACTGTTGGGTAATAAAGGAATGTGTTTGTACATATTATATATTGTTTAATCATAAATTTAGACGGAGGTATGATTCTAAAAGTTGTAATCAATATTACGTTATACTATAACACAAGTTTGTAGTCAACGTATTATTTTTACGATAGTAAAGGTATAGCTATTGGAGAAAAGAAATGAAAAAATACATTTTACTTTTTCTATACTTTTATATAACAGGCTGATATACAAGTAATATATGCTTGTGCATTCTTGAGAAAATACCAATTTTTACCCATTGGCAGATGAATTTTTCCATATGGGTCGTTACAATTCTTGGATAATTCCTTCCATTTGTTGTGCCGTTCCCTTCTCGCTATAGATTTTTTGGTAGAGGCGGGAAAGAGAATTTGTAATGGCAGAGACAGAACGGTTGAGTAATTCTGCGATAATGCTTCTCTTGAGTTCGATCTTAATTAAATAGCAGATATGTAGTTCGTGTTCGGATAATTGAGGATAGAGTGCATACAGCTGTCGCAGAAAGTTAGGAAAAGTGCTATTTATAGCTTCACTTAAATGTTTCCAATCCCTTTCCGTTATTTCGGAACTTTGGGTGGCATGGTGGAAATGAAGATAGATGTCCGAATGTCGGAAGGCGAGTAAACGCATTTCCTGTTCGTTCCGGATGGCACGTATTTGTTCGTTGGTTGCTCCCAGTCTTTTTGCTTGAGCTTCCAGCAGGGAATGTTTGAATGTGTCATTTTCCAACTTGGCCGATTGAAGTTGTTCATTCAGTAGGGTTATCTGTTGCTCGTTTTCTAGAATGCGCCGGCTGCTTTGGGCTTCCTGTTCTGCAAAAATCTGTTGTAGTTGTTGTTCTCTGATTGTATATTTGCGGCGGCGTTCGCGTAAACGGTGAAGCAGGTAAATTACAATACCAATCAGGAGACTTGCTACAAACAATAACTGGAACAGTAAAAGTTTCTGTCGTTCTGTCTTCGATTGCAGCCGCTGATTTTCTTGTTCAGATAGATTATAATTATATAAGGAATGGATTTTATTTACCTCTTCGGTTTTTGTGATCTGAAAAAGAGAATCGAATGCATTGATGCAAAGAGAGGCGTATTGATGGGCTTCCGGATATTGCTTTTTTTCCCTTGTAATCAGATGTAACAGACGATATGCAGTACGTTGGTGATAAAGGTCGTTTCCAGAAATTACCTTTTGAAGATAAATTGATGCGGAATCGAACATTTGCCTTTGATAATACACTTCGCCGAGTACTAAATAACTAAGTGAACTGGGGTGGTGGACTTGTACTTGCTTTGCTATAATTTCAGCAGAGTCTGTTTTCCCTTGGTTGTAATAAAAACCGGCCATTTCATCGCCGATACTGCAAGCTTTAACCAGAGAAACTTTTTCTTTCATCAATGTGTATGCTTTCCGGTAATAGATTTCCGCACTGTCTTTTTGGTTGTTTGTATCGTATATGCGTGCTATGTCCCTCAGACCGAAAGCCATGCCTTTATAATTATGGCAAGCTAAATTATATTTATAAGCTTGTTGAGTAGCTTCCATACTTTCATGATACAATCTTTGAAAGGCAAAAAGGCTGGCAAGCTGCCCGTATATGCGTCCATTCAGCGTATCATTAAAACATCTTTTCCCAATTTCGGCTGCACGCAAGAAAGCATCAACGGCTCGTGGCGCATCTTTCATATCCCGATAGGCGCTACCTTTATAATAATAAGCTTCCATCAGGTGTGGGTCATCCTGTTTGTCTTCATAAAAACTAATTATACGGTTAATCAAAGTATCGGAAGTAACCGGAATATAGAGCTTGTCTTTGGCTCTGACAGTGAGCAATAAGTAATATATATGAAGCTCTTCAGGCCATTTAGTGGTGGATATACTGAGAGAATCCAAACAGGCTAGCGCGCTGTCCGGGTGCGTTTCCATTAATTGAACTGCCCGCTCCATCAGTGGCGGGTAACTTTGCTGTTCATAGCGGCAAGAGATGCAGAGCAATAGAAACAGCAGCAGTATATGTATCCTCCCACTTTTCATAGCAATTGCAAAAATAAACAAAATCTTTGAACTCAGCTACTGAAATAGGGGAATCCCTACCAACTAATAGGGATTTTCTTTGTTATGAAGTAAAACCTCTGACTATCTTTGCACTAGAAAAAGTAGATAGAATAACAAATAAAACAGGTACGAGTATGAAAAAGATTGTATTAGCTTCGCTTATGATGGTGTGCTTGCCTTACTTGGCAATGGCGCAAAGCGTTGATGACGACCTTTATTTCATCCCTAAGAAAAAAGCTGAAAAGAAAGAGGAGGTTAAGCAAGAGGTGAAAGTGGTGGTTCCGCAGAAGCAGAACACGACTACTGTTTACGCAGCCCCCGGTTCTACAGTGGTGGTGAAGGATGTGAAAGGAAAGGTTCGCGATGTGGATGAGTATAATCGTCGTTATACTTCACGTGATAATAATTTCTCGATGGAGAATGATACCTTGTATATTGAGGAGAAACCTTTGAATGAGAGAGGAGAATGGGTTAATGGTTTTGAGGGTTCTCAAGACGATTATGAATACGCGATGCGTATCGTCCGTTTCCGCAATCCCCGTTACGCCATTCCGGTAAGCAGTCCGCTCTATTGGGATGTAGTTTACGGTTTGCCTTCATGGGATTGGAATGTATATGATGACGGATTGTATGCATACGTCTTTCCCACTTACACGAACCGCTTATGGTGGGATTGGCGTTGGAATTATCCATATGGCGCCAGTTGGGGATTCAGTTGGGGATGGAGTTCGCCATGGTACTACAATAGTTGGTACTATCCCGGTTATTGGGGTGGCGGCTACTGGGGTGGCTATTGGGGCTACCATTATCACCATCACCATTATTATCCGCATTACTTCGGTCACGGTTGGGGTGGTGGCTACTGGGGAGGTAGTCATGGATGGTATGGCTCAAGCAGACGTAACCCGGGGATACATGCCGGAAGATATACCAATAGCTATAGTTCTTCACGCCCAAGCCGGAATAATTACGTGAATAGTTATGATAGGAATAGTCGTAATTCATACGTAGGAAATTCCAGACAAAATGTCCGTAATAGTGCTAATAGTTATCGTACCGCAACACGTAACGGTTCTTCATCAGGAAGAGTGGTTTCGGGATCTAACAGTGTAAATTCGGTTCGTCCTAATAGAAGTGCTATCAGAACCCGTACCGGAGAAACTCTTTCACCAAGTCAGGCAGCAGGAGTTCGTCCGGGTAATTCGTATTCACGTCCGACAGAAGGAAGGGGTTCTTCCTATACCAGACCAAGCAGTACTCGGAGCAGTGTGGGAAATCCGATCTTGCAGGATCTGCTTATCAGAGAACAGGGGCTGCAAGTCGTGGCGCTTATCGTAACAATAGTGGCGTTTCGAATTCTCGTAGCAGTTCATACTCTCGTAGCAGTAGTCCTTCTCGTAATAGTTCGTCTAACTCTTACCGTAGTAGTGGAACTTCTTCTTCCCGTAGTAGTTTTTCTAGTGGCGGTGGTGCTTCTCGCAGTTCCGGTGGCGGTGTTTCCCGTTCAAGTGGTGGCGGCAGATCGCGTACCAGATAAGTGGTAGATTAAACTAGACAGTTGAATTTAATAGAATTGATGTATGAAAAATAAAGTAATAGTAACCGCTTGTGCGTTGTTGGCAATGACAACGGCAAGCGCACAAAATGCTTATGATGCGGAAAAGTTGCTGGGGAATGACTTGAATGGAACAGCACGATTTGTTGGTATGGGTGGTGCCATGGGAGCTTTGGGCGGTGATATATCTGTCATAAGCTCCAACCCTGCGGGTATCGGCATTTTTCGTAGTAATGACGTGTCTATTTCTTTTGGTTTTAATAATACTTCGACAAAGAGTAACTTTAGTGGTGTGTCAATGAATGAAAACAAAACGCGCGCTTCATTTGACCAGATTGGATTTGTTTATAGCAATAAGATAGGCAATAATACTTCTTTGCGTTTTGTGAATTTCGGATTCAATTACCATAAAAGTAAAAACTTCAATCGCCTTTTCTCTATGGGAGGGGCGTTGGATAATTTGTCACAAAGCTTCCAGCTGGCTCAGGAGATGGAACGATATGGATTGACGGAAAGCGAGTTTAATGACATACTGGATGTGAAGAATCCTTATACCAAATATTGGAATCAGTTACCTGTTTTAGGAGTAATGGGGGTGAGAACCGGTGTGGTTGACTGGGTTAATGATTCTGAAAAGAATATTCATGCTCCATGGGGGTGGAATGGTTTTAACAATAACTTCTTTAGTAAGGAAACAGGAGGTATCAGTCAATATGATTTTAATGTTTCATTCAATATTGAAGATAGGGTCTATTTAGGAGCTACCCTGGGGGTCTATGATGTGAATTATGATCGTTATACTTCTTATACGGAAAATTTGAATGATGATAACGGTGCGGATAATGGGGGGTATACATTGGATAATTATTATAGGCTGGAAGGGACTGGTATGGATTTAAAATTGGGTGTTATTATACGGCCTATAGAAAGTTCCCCTTTCCGTTTGGGATTTGCTGTGCACACGCCTACATGGTATGATTTAAGAGAAAGCTATAATGCCGCTTTATCTTCTAATATTTTAGCTTGTGAGGCACCCTATAACCAGACATTGAGTGATTTTTTGGTAACTCCGGAATATGATTATTTGACCTATGATTATAATCTTACCACTCCGTGGAAATTTAATATCAGCGCAGGTACTACTTTTGCGGGTGCAGTGGCAGTAGGTGCGGAATATGAATATCAGGATTATTCTTCCAGTAAGCTCAAGGATGTGGATGGTTATGAATTGGGAGATCAGCCCAGCGTTGAGAATTATTTGAAAGGTGTCCATACTTTCCGTATCGGAATGGAAACGAGGATTATACCTGAGTTTAGCATTCGTGCAGGATATAATTACTCTTCGGCTGCTTTTTCTAAAGATGCTTATAGTGCCTTGTCTTTATATAGCACGCGTACTGATTTTAATAATACGGAGTCTAAGAATACATTTACGTTTGGTCTTGGATACCGTGGCAGTGTAATTTATGCGGATTTGGCATATAAATATGATATGTATAAATCAAACTTTTATGCTTTTGATGATATAGATCTTCCGGCAACTAAAGTGGACAATGAACGGCATCAGTTGCTTTTGACTGTCGGTGCTCGTTTCTAAGAATTAATTGTGAGTCTAATATAATTAACTTGTGATATACCGGGAATGCTTTATTGCTTTCCGGTATATTTTTTGCTAATGTTTCATCCTGGTTTTCAAACAAAAGGGTTATCTTTGTAAAAAGAGGTTTTTATGGAACAGAAAGATAAATACATACGGTTTGATTGGGCAATCAAGCGTCTTTTACGCAACAAAGCCAATTTTGGTGTCCTAGAAGGTTTTCTTACCGTACTTTTGGGTGAGAAGATTCAAATCATGGAAATCCTTGAGAGCGAAGGTAACCAGCAACGGGAGGATGATAAGTTCAACCGGGTAGATATTAAAGCCCGTAATAGCAAGGATGAAATAATACTAGTGGAAGTGCAGAATACGCGGGAGTTATATTATCTTGAACGAATACTTTATGGAGTGGCAAAAGCAATAACCGAACATATAGATTTAGGTGGAATTTATGCAAATGTCAAGAAAGTGTATTCTATCAGTATTCTTTATTTTGATATTGGCCAAGGAAATGATTACCTCTACCATGGTCAGAATACATTCCTCGGTGTCCATACTGGTGACTGTTTGAAAGTAACCACTAAAGAACAAGGGGCTATTATCCGCAAATTGCCTGCCGAAATATTTCCTGAATATTTTCTTATTCGTGTGAATGAGTTTAATAAAGTGGCGGTTACTCCTTTGGAAGAATGGATAGAATATCTTAAGACTGGAACTATCCGTCCGGATACAACGACTCCCGGATTGGAGGAGGCGAGACAGAAACTTATTTATTATAATATGAATAAGGCTGATAAACTGGCTTATGATCGGCATCTGGATGCATTGATGATACAAAATGATGTATTGAGTACCGCTAAATTAGAAGGATTGGAGGAAGGTCGTGTAGAAGGACGTGAGGAAGGTATCATGGTAGGTCGCCAAGAAGAAAAAATAGCTACAGCCCGTAACTTGAAATCTTTGAATATTCCTATTGCTGTTATTGTTCAAGCTACAGGCTTGTCTATAGATGAAATAGATAGACTTTAATGAATGAAGGTATGTCAGGATTCTGTTGTGTAATCACGGATTCTGTCATTTTGAGTCATGGTGAGGGATCTTGTGAGAACAAATGGATGTGATTGGATTCTTCATTTCTCTTTTTTCACTTTCCGTTTTTGTCATCCTCCTCCTATTTATCACGGAACTCTTTCTTTTTCCAAAAGTTGAATCCTGCATATATACGGACAGTTCCGAAAGTATTAGTGAGGGAGAAGTCCTTTTTTCGATAGTCGTATGTATGCATCACCAACGAAGCTCCTATAAAATATTTGTTGGTGTTATAGACCACGGCAGCACGTGTTATCAGGTCAAAATTGATATCCTTTATCCAATGATTGTCAGTATTAGGTGTATCGTCTATTTTTGATTTTTTATAGGCAATGGCCGGTAAGAGTGAAAG
>ERZ791809.1586-NODE-1586-length-11756-cov-3.327493_pt1 | contig 11756 bp, 11 predicted proteins | sample MGYA00509946_ERZ791809 | MGnify/ENA primary metagenome ERZ791809 (study PRJEB30046, sample SAMN00791993) | human gut metagenome | study: EMG produced TPA metagenomics assembly of the A metagenome-wide association study of gut microbiota in type 2...
TCGCCGTTCGCGATGAGCAGGCTTCGCCTGTTCCCGCTCTCTTGCGCTCATTATAACACACGGCTTCTTAATTTTACGCGGTAAATTCTCCGCAGGGAATCGTTGATCCGCTCCTCACTCACCGTTCCATCCGCAACGGCATCCAAAACGCCCTGATATGCCTCTTCAAAATTCTCCGGCATCAAAACCATGTCCGCACCGGCTTTCAGCGCCATAATCGCAGCAACGTCCGATTTATAATATTCGGTAATCGCTCCCATATTCATTGCATCGGTAATAATAATCCCCTGATAACCCAATTCGTTGCGCAGCACTCCCGTAATGATCTTTTCGGAAATGCTCGCAGGAAGCGAATCTCCATCTGTCAGGTTCGGTGCTGTGATATGCCCTACCATAATCATATCTGCGCCCGCTTCTATACCAGACTGAAACGGTAAAAATTCCTCTGCTTCCATCTCCTCTTTCGTCCGATCCGTCTGCGCCGCGCCGGTATGAGAATCCCCTGCTGTATCCCCGTGTCCCGGAAAATGCTTCAGGCAGGCGCTCACGCCGGTCTCCTGCAGCCCTGTCACCGCACTGGAAACCATCTGTGCCGCTACACCTGCATCCGATGAAAAGGCACGGTTTCCGATCACCGTATTGTCTACATTCGTCAGCACATCTGCAACCGGTGCAAAATCCACATTAAAACCATAAGAAGAAAGATAATTACCGATATTCTGATATGCATCGTATGCCGCCTGCGTATCTCCTGCCGCACCGATTTCCCCCATCGGTACGGTCTTATCCAGCTTTAAAGTGTCCGCAACGCGCGCAACCTTTCCGCCCTCTTCATCTACACCGAAAAACAGCGGAAACAGGCTGTAGGATGCTGTATTGGAAAGCATTTCTTTTAACTGGTCTTCCGACTGGATATTCTTCGCAAAATAAATCAGGCCGCCTACCGAATATTTTTCCAGGCTTTCTCTGGTCGCATCGCCCGCTGCCACAACCTGTGAAACTCCCGTCAGCTGCTCCGGCGTCACCAAAAAAAGTCCCGCTACCTTCTGCTCCAGCGTCATCCCTGCGAGTGTATCCTCTACCATATCGTTTAAAGCGTCCTCTTTTGTGTAAGTGCTCTCCGTTTCTTCCGTAGATTCCGTCTCAAACAGGGCCGCGACTGCCGCCTGCGCCTGCGCGGATTCTTCTACCCGGGACGCTTCCAAAAGCTCCTGTCTGGATTCCTCCCGCGCCGCCTGATGCTGTTTTACCGCACTGCCAGCTGCGTGAATACCAAAAAAGCAGCCCATCCCAACTGCAATCAAAACCACCGCCATGACACAATAAGAAATCAGCTGATTTCTGCGTCTGCGCCTTCTTCTGTTTTCTCTGTTCATCTTTTTTTCTGACATCTCTGATACTGTTCCTTCCAAGCTCGTTTGTCTGCAGGATTCCCTTTTAGACTAACACAAACGGAAGCGGGTATCAATCATCTTTTTGATCAATACCCGCTTCTAAAATTCGCTATCCAATGGTCTAAACCTCCGTTTCTCTGTATCGTTCCAACTCTTCGGATTTTGTACCTGCGTACAGTTTCTTCTGTTGACATCCCTCAACGACTTTTCCGTTCCATCGTGTTTCCCTGTCGTCAAACAACATCTTTTCCGCATTCAAAATCGGATTGTGTACTTGATGCAAACCATTTGCTTCGCGTTTCTTTAAAGTAATGGAATCTATGATTCCCTTTAAAGACTCCTTATGCAGTTTTTCCTGTGCTCTTTCATCCATTCTGATGTTTTCGATATCCGATCCGACAGGCTTTCTATTTCCGAATTAGAATGGAAAGCATTTGACTACTGAAAAGCTTCTGCCAGTTTCTTACATCTTCTGTCTGAAAAGAGTGAATGTTATACGGTTTCCGGTGGATTGTCCTCCTTTCTTTTTATTTTTGTTCTTTGTTTTCCTTGTTTGTAACTTCATTATATCCATCGAAAACCGTTCTGTCAATTATTTATCTGACGTTTTTTTAATTTTGTTAATTTTTTCTTTTTATTCTAATTCGAATTCTATTTTGTCTGTCTTTTTAAGCCGTTTTATCAGAATTGTCTGATTATTCGTTTCGAATTGCAGCCAGCGGGCTCAGCTTCATCGCTCGCTTTGACGGAAAATATCCTGCCGCCATGCCGATTACTACCGCAAAGATCACGGACGCCCCGGCAAGCCAAAGCGGAATATAGGACAGGCTCGACATATTTCCACTCGCCGCCACGACCTTGTTGATGATCATGGAAATCAGATAGCTGATCCCCAGGCCGACGATGCCACCCACCAGACCGATATCTGCAGCCTCCATCAGAAACATTGCCTGAATATTTCGCATATCGCAGCCCAGCACCTTCATCACACCAATTTCCTTTGTCCGTTCATAGATGGACATCATCATCGTATTGGTAATGCCGATCGCTGCAACCAGAAGAGAAATCGCACCGATTCCACCCAGCATTGCCTGAATATTGGCATACTGCTTCTGTGTGGATTCAATCCATTCAATATTACTGCTCGCTTCATAGCCAAGCGCCTGAATCTGCTCCTGCACAGCGATCATATTGTCGATATCGTCCACATTGACCTTTAATACAGAGTAAAATAGATCCTTATACGGTTTTCCGTTGGACGTCGTGGGCTGTCCCGGAATCGCCTTGTTCCGAAAAGCCCGTTTCAGTGTCGCCTTGAGCGCATCCAGATTACAATAAACATTGTAGCCGTTTGCACTGTATCTGCCGTCTTCGCTTTGCTTTTCCACCCCCGCCGTCGGAATCAGGTATTTCTTAGGTGGAACCGTCGTCGAATCTCCGTTCCTGCCTGAGCTTCCGCTATTCTGGCTCCCATAATAGGCATTCTGATCAAAGATGAAAAAGACGCTGTCTTTCATAAAATCCACCGCAAATACTCCCTTATCATAATAGGGATATTCATAGGTTCTCGGATTATAAAACTCTGCAGCAACCCGATTTCCGTAAAAAAACTGCAGTTCCTTGTCATCCAACGGCAGCTTACCGTCTCCGATTTCTATATTTAACGCCTGCAGGCCTTCCGGCGTCATTCCCTGAATGTTCATATAGTCATTCACATACTGCCCATACTTTGCCACAATATTAAGCTGCAGCACCGGGTATACATTTTCGACATGGTCCAGACTTTCAAGCAGACTTACCGCTGCATCGTCCAGACGCATCACCTTATCCTTTGAGGACGAACTTCCGGAATCCGAAGAAAATGTCACAGACCCGCCTCCGCCGATGGAGTACGTGGTATAGGAGCTGCTATCTCCCCTGCCCTCCCGCACTTCGATCGTCGTAAGACCGCCGTACTGTTCAATATCTTCCATTGTCGCCTTGTTTAAGCCAAGTCCCAGCGAAACCATGACGACAATAGACGCCGTACCGATCACAACGCCAAGAATTGTCAGAAGCGTCCTCACTTTTCTTTTCCACAGATTTGCAGAGCTCATCCGCAGCAAATCAAGTATTCTCATATTCGTCTCCGTTTTGACAGCTAAGAAAACGCGAGCCAAACGTTTCGTCTGGCTCTTTGTTTTTCTTTATTCATGACAATAGAACGCTCGCAGAGCGTGCATTCTATTGTTGATCATCCTTCTGATTTAAGTCGAGCAAGTCCTCCTGCAGAAGCTTTGCCGCCTTTTTCTTTTTTCGAAGCTTCACGACAACGACTACAACAACAATTCCTGCAGCAACTGCTGCGATAATCCCGATAATCATGCCGATGTTTGAGGTCTTCTGCGGCTCTTCCTCCGGAATCATCATATCGGAGCCGTCATCAACCATCGGTTCCGAAACATACAGCTGCATATCAATCTCCTGACGTGTCTGGTTGCCCGCATCGTCTTCATAGGTCAGCACCGCTTTTACCGTTCCGTCGTCTGTCGTCGCAGCAATGCCGTTTACCATCGCATCGACATTTCCGGTGGCACCGGGCGCCAGGTTTCCGATAAACGTATCGCCGCCCTCAACGCTGTCCGCCTCAAACTTTACCTGAACGTTATACAGCGTCGTCTTACCGGTATTATAAATCTGGAACATGACATTGGACTGTTCCCCAACCATAATCGAGGCCGGATTGATTTCGGGAGTGCTCGTGTCGTACTTTGCTTCCTGCTTGACCGGTACGGAAACCTTCGCTTCGTCCGTCAGATCCGCCTTTAAATCCGTATCATATTTCATCTTGACCGTTACAACATAAGGCTTCTGGGAAAGATCCGCCTTCGCCTGCATCTCAATTTTCAGATCCTGACTGCTGCCCGCCGGCATCCGATCCACATAGATCGAGCTGGATCCGGACGTCGGAAGGAACGACGCGTAGCTGTTTGTCACCTGTCCGCTGCTCGTTTCAGTTCCACCCTCCACGGCTTCCAGATCGAACAGCACGTTGCTGACTGCAGTATCCTGGGAAGTATTTTTGACATGAATCGTCAGGGTAAAAACGCTGCCCGCATACACTTCCGCCGGATCAGTTTCAAAGCCCGTCACAATAATTCTGGGCTGGGAAATCGTCGCAAGATCAGAAGATCCGATCCGTCCGCTGCCGGGTTTGCCCTGGCAGTATACATATACCGTAATCTCTGCCGGTTTCTCGCAGCGGATTTTGTTTTTGCTGTACCAGACCTTAAAGGTCAGCGGATAATAACCGGTCAGGACGTCCTCTCTGGCGGTAAACGTCCAGGTCAGCTCTCTTCTGTTGAACACCGCTTCGTCATACAGCTTTGTGGCACAGCCCGGAATCTCGTTAAAGTTCTTCGTATATCCTGTGCTGTCTGGCTTAAATGGCCATTTCTGGATGTCGTTGGAAACCTCCGGCTCTACCAGAAGGTCTGTCAGCCATTCTTCACCGAGGTTGATGAGCGGCAGCACGATTTCCACACTCTGTCCATAGGAAACGCTCGGCGTCGTCCAGTTGTCCGCAACCGTCAGAAATTCCGTCGTCGTTGTCACACTTCCGCTTTTACCGATCGCTGTGTCCATCTCCGCTTTCACTTTTCCCACATAGCTCCACATCGCATCAGGCATCATGTATTCCGAATTTGCGATGTAATATTGCCCACTGTACATGATATCGTCCAGATCATCGATGATGTACTGCTCCGGATTTTCCCGTTTAATCAGACTTTCCTTGTAGTTTTTCAACTCCACGGACGCTCTCCATCTATCATCATCCGTGATGTACTGTACCGAGTTTCCGCTTACCTCATCCGCATAAACCGGCATCGGAGTTTTGACAGCTGCTACCGCCGTCATGAAAATCAGTCCTGCTGTCAGTAATTTTTTGCACCAGCTTTTCATATGCTCGCCTCTTCCTCCCGTTTCTTTTCTTCCTTTTCCCGTTCTTCTTTGCTCTTTCCTGTCATATCGTCAATCCGGACAATTTTGCCGTCAATAATATGGAAAATACGGTCTGCAAAACTCGCCAGATGGTTGTCATGCGTAACCATCACGAGCGTCTGCTGTTTTTCGTGTACCACCTGCTGCATCAGCTCCATCACTTCTCTGGACGTATTGGAGTCAAGGTTTCCGGTCGGTTCGTCCGCAAAAATGATCTCCGGATCAACCACGAGTGCCCTCGCCACGCCGACTCTCTGCTGTTGTCCGCCGGACATCTGAGTCGGCCGGTGATTTTTGTATTTGCCGAGCTTTACCAGATCCAGAAGCGCCGACGCTTTTTTTAACCGCTTTGCCTTATCCACACCCTGAAATGTCAATGGCAGCGCCACGTTTTCCAGCGCTGTCATCGTCGAAAGCAGGTTAAAAGACTGAAAAATAAACCCGATATGCTCCCGTCTGAAACGAACCAGCTGGTTTTCTGTCTTGTTCTCGATATGTTCCCCCGCGATGACAATTTCGCCTTTTGTCGGCTTCTCCAACCCGGCGAGCATATTTAACAGCGTCGATTTTCCCGATCCGGACGTCCCGACGATGGCGCAGAATTCTCCTTTATAAATCGTGAAATCCACGCCGTTTAGGGCGCGCACTTTCGATTCGCCCACGCGGTAGATTTTATACAGATCCTTGACACAAATGACCGGTATTTTGTTATCTGCCATTTTCTGATTCCTTTCGTTTCCGCTGCTATCCGCAGTACCACCTCGAAAACGCTTCGCGTTTCCTCGATCCCGCAGTACCCGCTCGAAAACGCTTTGCGTTTCCTCGCTGCAGGGCATTCGCCCTGTCGGAAAAAAGAGAAGAGGCAACTCGTCTGCAAGCAGCCGGTTGCCTCTTCTCTTTTTTCCGGTACTGCTCATTGGTAATAGCATATCATATTTTATGTCGGAAATCTTTAAGATTATTTTAAGCTTTTTTCATAACCGGAACGAAGGTAAGATGTTTGTCCATCCAGTCACCCATGATGCCCATGGTCTTGCCCTAAAAAAAAGAATCCGGCGAAGCAGGATTCTCCGCCTGCGGCAGGTCGCGCAAGCGACATTCTTCCATTCCGCCGCAGTGCGATCCGCGCGGAGCGTTTTTATCGTATGGAAACGAAGTTTCCTATACGATAATAAAGAATGTGCCTTGGCACATTCTCGCGCCGAGGCGCGGTTGCCTCGGCAACCATCTACCCTTGCGCCGAGTGCGCATCCTCGCGGAGCATTTTTATCGTATGGAAACGAAGTTTCCTATACGATAAAAATGCCCTGTGCCGGAAGCGCCCCCAAAGCACAGGACCTCGTATTCCTATTTTATTGGCAAGCCTTACAGCTGCACCAGCACGAACATATTGTAGATCGCGCGAATGGCGTTTTCGAAATCCCCATCGCTCACGCCGATGATGATGTTTAACTCGCTGGAGCCCTGGTCGATCATCTTAACGTTGATATTAGCGTGCGCAAGTGCGGAGAAGATACGTCCCGCAGTGCCTCTGGTCGATCTCATGCCACGGCCTACGACTGCGATCAGCGCAAGGTCGCCCTCGATGTCGATCATATCAGGCTTTGCAAGGCGATGGATCGCTGCGACTACGTTCTGTTCCTTATCCATAAATTCATCCTGATGTACAAATACGGTCATCGTATCGATGCCTGACGGTACATGCTCAAACGAAATTCCATTATCTTCAAAAGCCTGTAAAATTCTTCTGCCGAACCCAATTTCGGAATTCATCATATCTTTTTCGATATTAACTGAGCAAAAGCCTCTCTTTCCGGCAATACCTGTAATGACAAATTTCGACTTCTGACAGGTGCTCTCCACAATCCAGGTACCACTGTTGTCCGGTTCGTTGGTGTTGCGGATATTGATCGGGATACCTTCGCTTCTGACCGGGAAAATTGCCTCTTCATGCAGCACGGACGCGCCCATATAGGAAAGCTCGCGCAGTTCTCTGTAAGTGATCGTCTCGATCTTTTCCGGGTTCGGGATGATATTCGGGTCTGCAATCAAAAAGCCGGATACGTCCGTCCAGTTTTCGTAAACATCCGCATGAACCGCCTTTGCAACGATCGAACCGGTGATATCGGAGCCGCCTCTGGAGAACGTGCGAATGCTTCCGTCCGGATTTGCGCCATAAAAGCCCGGCACAACCGCGTTTTCCATGTTCTGAAGGCGTTCGCCAAGTACCTCGTTGGTCTTTACTGCATCGAATTCGCCATTTTCCTTAAAAAATACGACCTGTGCCGCATCGACAAATTCATATCCCAAATAAGCCGCCATTACGATACCGTTTAAATACTCTCCGCGGGATGCCGCATAATCCTTTCCGGCATGAGCGCGGAAGTTTTTTTCGATAACAGCAAACTCGTCTGCCAGAGACAACGTCAGGGACAGACCGTCAATGATCTCCTGATAGCGTTCCTCGATCTGGTGCAGGTTTTCAGAAAAATCTTCGTCCTGCTCCGCCAGCGCGTAACAGCCATACAGCATATCCGTTACCTTTGTGTCCTTACGGAACCGTTTGCCCGGTGCGCTCGGTACAACGTATCTTCTGGATGCTTCTGCATGGACGATTTCCGCGACCTTTTTAAACTGCTGTGCGCTCGCAAGGGAACTGCCCCCGAATTTTACTACTTTTCTCATGGTCTCTGTATTCTCCTGTCTTTTTTCAGTCCTTGATTCTGATCTTTTTCACAAATCCGAAGATCTGCTCCCGGCATTTCTCAAACTCTGCTTCCTGCATGGATTCTGTCACAAAAGCGAATTCCTCCAAAGCGCTGTCCAAAACGACCGGCACTACGGCTCCGAATACCTTTTCGACATCCGCCCGGGCTTTCTTTAACACCCGGACAAAGAAGCGTCCCTCCTGACTGTCAAAGTCGGCGACTTTTGCCTCGCCCTCTTCCCACAGGCATCTGACTGTTTTCTGTAGATGTCTCGCGCATTCCACCACATCGGCGACTACCGCACTCGCAGTCGGCAGCTTTCCGGCGCCGCGTCCGTAAAACATCGTATCGCCCAGCGTATTGCCGCATACCGCCACGGCGTTGAACACATCGTTGACACCGGCAAGGGCATTTTCTTTTTTCAGAAGGTACGGCGCGACGGATATCTGATAGCCATCCTCCGTCTCCCGGCTGACCGCCAGAAGCTTGATTGTCGCATCCAGCTTCTTTGCATAGGCAAAATCTGTCGGCTCGATCCCGGTGATGCCCTCCGTATGGATTTTGTGGAAATCAACGGTCTTTCCCGCTACGAGGGAGGTCAGAATCGCAATTTTGCGGCACGTATCGTAGCCTTCCACGTCTGCTTCCGGATTGCGCTCCGCATAGCCCAGTGCCTGCGCCTGACCAAGGGCTTCTTCAAACAACATGCCCTCCTGTTCCATCTTTGTTAAAATATAATTCGTCGTTCCATTTAAAATACCGGAAACTTCCACAATCCGCTCCGCCGTCAGGCAGTCGTTAATTGGACGAATGATCGGAATACCGCCGCCTACGCTCGCCTCAAAAAAGTAATTGCAGCGATTCTCCCGCGCCAGCCGAAGAAGCTCTGCGCCGTGATTTGCAACCAGCTCCTTATTCGAAGTGCATACGCTCTTTCCGGCTTCCAATGCACGCTTGGAAAACGTGTATGCCGGTTCGTTTCCGCCCATCGTCTCGCAGACAATCGAAATCTCCGGGTCCTGTAAAATAACTTCTATATCATGTACGACTTTTGTCTCATTCGGATCTCCGGGAAAATTCCTCAGATCCAGAATATATTTCACTTCAATCGGATTACCGGCACGCTTTGCAATCAGCTCCTGATTGCAGGAAAGCACTTCAGCCACGCCGCTTCCCACTGTACCATATCCTAATATCGCTGCTTTTACCATGCTTTGCTGTTCTCCGTTTTCTATTCTTTCGCCAGAATCTTTACGCTGTGCACGCCTGTCCGCTTCTCCATCGCATCCAGCATTTCCGAAATGTCCTTTGTCGTCTGAAGAACCTGTACGCTGATACTCAGCGTCGCAACGCCATTGATCGGAATACTCTGATGAATCGTCAGAATATTTGCACCAAATTGTGCAATGACCTGAAGCACATCCGACAGAAGTCCCGGTTCGTCCTCGATCTGCATCGAAAGCGTTACAGTTTTTCCCTGGGTACTGTCGTGGAACGGAAAAATATCATCCTTATATTTGTAAAAAGAGCTTCTGCTGATACCAACCGCATCTACTGCATCCTGAATGGTGGGCAGCTTTCCTGATTCCAACAGCCGTTTCGCTTCCACAACCTTCAATAATACCTCCGGTACCGCTTTTTTTGTCACCACAAAATATTTGGTAGGCTCTGTCATAATATCGCTCCCTTTATGTTCTTATGTCGCACACACTTGTGCGCCGCCGAGGGATATTCTAACATAGCCTACCAAATTACGCAAGAACTATTTTTATCCGATTCTCGCCCGTTTGCGCTGTCGCTTGCCTGTCTGGAAACGATATGCGCCTACGACGTCGTAATAATAAACCGCCGCATACATCACAGCGCCCATAATAAACGCCATCAAAACGTCGAACATCGAATGCTGTTTGATAAACATCGTGGATAAAATGATCGAAACACAGAGAATCATGGAGCCTCTGCGCACCCACTTTTTGCCGGAGAGCGTTTCATTGTTCATCACCGCGAAATGCGCTCCGAGGGAATTATATACATGAATACTTGGGAACAGGTTGGTCGGCGTATCCGTCTGCCAAAGCTGACTCACCAGAACCGTAAATACATTGTGGCGCGGCATGGTGTGAAGCCGCAGATGCTGAATATTCGGAATAAACGTCGAAATCACCAGAAAAATCAGCATTCCCGTGCACAGAAACACTGCACATCTGTCATAGTTGCGCCGATCCTTGAAAAAAAGATACCCGAGCACAGCTGGTACATAAGCAAACCAGAGCAGGTAAGGCACGACAAAATATTCACAGAACGGTATATAATCATCAATGTTCATATGCACTACCATATACTGCACATTGGTGCGGTGCTCCAGCAAATAAAACCACAGAACGTAGATCACACCGAAGATTGCCAACGGTATGATATGCTTATACTTCTCATAATAGCGTTTCATTGCTCTCCTCTTTCGCTGCCGGGCAGCGATTCCATCCTCACGAAAAACAGCGTTTCTTCTATTTTTATACGTTTTATACAATCGTTATACGATAAACCGAATCTTCTGTTTTTCTACTGTCAGTTCAATTCTGTCGAGCTTTCCCGGGATCTCTCCGTCTGTCTGCACCCAGCAGGGCGTCGACGTACGAATTTCAATCCGGGAGGCACGATACTGATCCACGCCTTTAAATCCTCCGTGCTTTCCCTTCAATGCAAAAGGGATAATGATCGGGAATTTCCATCTCGGCACGTTATTGACCACGCACAGGTCGAGCAGCCCGTCCTGATCATCTGCCTTCGGACAAAAGCAAAAGCCGCCGCCCTCGTAACGGTGAATCATTCCCGCCGCAAATAAAAGCTTTCCTGCTTTGATGATCTCCCGGCCGTCCAGGCGAATCGACGCCCTGCAATACTGCAGCGTCAGCATCTGCTTCAAGCCGATCCCAAGATACGTCAGCTTGCCGAGCCCGAGTTTGTTTAACGCGTCCTTCATCGGGGAATCGAGTGCCTCCTGACAGACCGCTGCATCATATCCTATGCCGCAGCTGACCAGAAAATACCTTTTTTGCGCTTTTCCATCCGCATTCCATGTGACGCATCCGAGATCCATCCGATGCTCTGTGCCGCCCTCCAGCAGCTTTTCCATCAGAGGCCTGATGTCGTGCCCAATCTTAAGATCCCGCGCCAGATCGTTACTCGAACCGGTCGGGATATAGCCGAGCCGAACCTGTTCGAAATGCTGCATCCCCTGTATGGCTTCATTGAGCGTTCCGTCTCCGCCGAGCACAATTAAAAACCGTTCCGCTCCTTCGGAAACATTCGTCAGCCGTTTTGCCAGCTGCCTGACATCGCCGCGCTTTTCCGAAAAATAAACCTCATAAGGAATACTGCGCTCCTGCAAAACTGCTTCCGCCTGTTTCCAGAGCGCATAGCCCTCTCCTGAGTGGGCTGCAGGATTTACAATAAACAATAATGGAAGCCTGCCGTCCCCATATTCACATTCACAGTACATTTAGAACCCTTATCCTTTGTTTTTCCTAACCTTATCTTTACTAAGTCTGTATTTTATCCACAAATATTTCCAAAGTCAATACAGGGCAAAAAGAATTCGTAAAAAATTAAGGAAAAGATAAAAAAGAATCCTGCGAAGCAGGATTCTCCGCCTGCGGCGGGTCGCGCAAGCGAC
>ERZ791809.1590-NODE-1590-length-11715-cov-3.668268_pt1 | contig 11715 bp, 9 predicted proteins | sample MGYA00509946_ERZ791809 | MGnify/ENA primary metagenome ERZ791809 (study PRJEB30046, sample SAMN00791993) | human gut metagenome | study: EMG produced TPA metagenomics assembly of the A metagenome-wide association study of gut microbiota in type 2...
CCTGTGACCCTCTGCTTGTAAGGCAGATGCTCTCCCAGCTGAGCTAAGATCCCGCTGACACTCGCACAAATCACGATTGCTTTGCAAGTATAATATAAATTTTCAAGATTGTCAACACTTTTGAGAAAATAATTTATAGAAATTTTCTTATCATTTAAAAGGAAGTATGGTATACTTATCTCATGCAAAATTGTAATGGCGCTGTATCCTGTGACAGGTATTCTGGCAGGGTAAAAGATAAAATATAACGGCCCAGCAGGGGAGTTTCTGTATTTTCGGAAAGCAGGGGACGTTATGGCAAAATATGAGGATGGAGTAATGTATTATTTCATTATTAATCCCGCTTCACAGAGTGACCGCGGCTATAAGATATGGAAGAAAATAGAGCAGCGGCTTGTGCGGGACGGGGTTGAGTATCAGGCATATTTGACAGAATATGCGGGGCAGGCGACAGAGTATGCAAGGAAGCTGACGTCCCACTGCAAGGAGGCACGGGTGATTGTGGTCGTGGGCGGTGACGGGACGATGAATGAGGTCGTGGACGGAATCGTTTCCTGCGACATGGTGACGCTGGGCTATATTCCGGTGGGGACAGGCAGTGATCTGGCGCGCGGGCTCCGGCTTTCGAGAAGACCGATGCGTGGACTGCGCCGGATTTTTAAGGCGCGGCGGATCCGGCAGATCGATTATGGTGTGATTGCATATGGCGATGATGTGATCCGACATCGGCGTTTTATCGTCAGCGCGGGGATCGGGCTGGATGCGGAGGTATGCCAGCATATGCAGCGTTCGGCGATCAAAAATATCTGCAACCGGATTCATCTGCGGCGATTGTCGTACCGGATACTGGGATTTATACAGTATTTGAAGGCGAAACCGATCCGGGGATATATTTTGCTCGATGGAACGCGCCGGGTGGAATTTAATTATATTTATTTTATCAGTGCACAGATTCAACCCTGCGAGGGTGGCGGATTCTGGTTTGCGCCGAAGGCGGACAGCAGCGACGGCAACCTGGAGGTCTGCATTGTCAGCCATGCCTCGAAGCGGCAGGTGCTTGGAATCCTGCTCCGGGCGCTGCTCCGGCGCTCTCACAACCGGGGGCTTCGATGTTTCAGCTGCCGGGAGGTCCAGATCTACACGGAACGTCCGATGGCGGTTCACGTGGACGGCGAGAGCTGTCAGTACCAGAGCAATCTGGAAGTCCGCTGTATTGAGCGAAAATTAAAAATTGTTGGATAAGTGTATATTTTTCAAAAGTATAAAATAATTTATCAAATAAAGTAACTGCGGGCAGTCCGGACAGTTACAAAATGACCAAGAAAGGAACTGGAATACGATGAGAATAGGACAGGGATATGATGTGCATAAACTTGTTCCGGATCGGGAACTGATTTTAGGCGGCGTGACGATCCCGTATGAGAAGGGGCTGTTAGGACATTCGGATGCGGATGTGCTGGTGCATGTGGTGATGGATGCGCTCTTAGGGGCGGCGGCACTGGGCGACATCGGACAGCATTTTCCGGACACGGATCCGGCATATGAGGGTGCGTCGAGCATCGAGCTTCTGAAAAAGGTAGGGAAACTTCTGCAGGAACGCGGCTATGTGATTGAAAATATCGATGCCACGATCATTGCGCAGCGCCCGAAGCTGGCGGCATACCGCCCACAGATGGCAGAAAATATTGCAGATGCGCTGGGGCTTCCGGTCAGCCGTGTGAGTGTCAAGGCGACGACCGAGGAAGGCCTTGGTTTTACAGGCAGCGGCGAGGGCATTTCCTCACAGGCGATTACCCTGTTGACGGAAGTGGAGAATTACTGTTATGATAGTGAAATGATGACGCAGGCAGCGGCTTGCGGTGGATGCGGCGGCTGTGGCGGCTGTCAGGCAGCACCGGAAGCAGATTTAAAATAGAAGAGGAGTAATGAGGTTATGAAAATTTTCAACACATTGTCCCGCAGAAAAGAGGAGTTTGTGCCGATCGAACCGGGCAAGGTTAAGATGTATGTGTGCGGACCGACCGTTTACAATTTTATTCATATTGGAAATGCAAGACCGATGATCGTATTTGATACGGTCCGCCGGTATTTTGAGTACAAAGGATACGAAGTAAACTATGTATCTAACTTTACTGATGTGGATGACAAGATCATCAGGAAAGCCATTGAGGAGGGCGTGGATGCGGAGACGATCTCCAAGCGCTATATCGCAGAGTGCAAAAAAGATATGGAGATGATGAACGTCAAACCGGCGACGAAGAATCCGCAGGCGACTCAGGAGATCGGCGGTATGATCGAGATGATCAATACGCTGATCGAAAAAGGACATGCGTATGTGGCAGCTGACGGCACGGTTTATTTCCGCACCAAATCCTTTAAAGAGTACGGAAAACTGTCCCATAAAAATCTGGACGATCTGCAGTCCGGCTTCCGTGAGATCAAGGTAACCGGCGAGGAAGGCAAGGAAGATCCGACCGATTTCGTTCTCTGGAAACCGAAAAAAGAAGGAGAGCCGTTCTGGGAGTCTCCGTGGTGCCAGGGCCGTCCAGGCTGGCATATCGAGTGCTCCGAGATGTCCAAGAAATACCTTGGCGAGTCCATCGATATCCATGCAGGCGGAGAGGATCTGATCTTCCCGCACCATGAAAATGAGATCGCGCAGAGCGAGTGCGCGAACGGCAAGACTTTTGCCAACTACTGGATGCACAACGCATTCTTAAATATCGATAACCGCAAGATGTCCAAATCTCTTGGAAACTTCTTTACCGTGCGTGAGATCAGTGAGAAATACGATTTGCAGGTTCTGCGTCTCTTCATGCTGAGCGCCCAGTACCGCAGCCCGCTCAATTTCAGCGCGGATTTGATGGAAGCTTCGAAAAACAGCTTAGAGCGCATCCGCACTGCGGCAGAGCATCAGGCAGACTGCCTGAAAGCAGCGAAAGAGGGCGAGATGACGGCGGAGGAGAAGCAGAATCAGGCAGCAGTCGAGGAGTTGGTTCAGAAGTTCGAGACGGCGATGGACGATGATTTCAACACCGCAGATGCGATTTCAGCCATTTTTGAGATTGTACGCCTGAGCAACTCCACGATTTCGGAAGCATCGACGAAGGCATACGTTTCCTATGTCAAAGAGACGATGGACAAACTCTGCGATGTGCTCGGTATTATCACGGAGAAGAAGGAAGAGATTCTGGACAGCGAAGTAGAAGACTTGATCGCAAAACGCCAGCAGGCGAGAAAAGACAAGAATTTCGCACTGGCGGATGAGATCCGTGGACAGCTTCTCGATATGGGAATTATTCTGGAAGATACGAGAGAGGGCGTCAAATGGAAACGGGCTTAAATGCGTTTAAGGAAGCGCTGCATTTAAAACATGTTGAGGCGGGGGAGTATTCCCCGCTGGCGCTGGCGTATATCGGCGATGCGGTCTATGAGCTGGCGATCCGCACCCTTGTCATGAACCGCGGCAATATGCAGGTCAACAAGATGCACAAGAAGACGGCGAACCTGGTCAAGGCGGACGCACAGGCACATTTTTATCTGCTTCTGGAGGAAGAGCTGACGGATGCGGAGAAGGCGGCATACCGACGCGGACGCAATGCGAAATCTTTTACGATGCCGAAGCACGCGACGATGAAGGATTACCGGATGGCGACCGGATTTGAGGCGCTGATGGGCTATCTCTATCTGACCGAGCAGTTTGACAGGATGGCAGAACTTCTGGGAAAAGGGCTGGAACAGATGGGAGAATTGGCGGAGGCAGAGGGAACATCCACAGATTCGCATGCGCTACAGGAAGCAGAGAACGAAAAATAACAGTGAGAGTGCGGAAGTACCGCCGGAAACGCTATAAATATCGTTATAAATCATGATGAGGAAAATAGATGGAACAGGAAAATAGATTTGAAGAGACGATGATCGAAGGCAGAAATGCCGTTTTAGAGGCATTCCGTTCGGGCAAGACGGTGGATAAGCTGTTTGTGCTGGATGGCTGCCAGGATGGACCGGTCAAGACGATCACGAGAGAGGCAAAAAAGCAGAATACGATCATCCACTATGTGGCGAAGGAGAGACTCGACCAGCTTTCTGAGACCGGCAAGCATCAGGGCGTGATTGCACAGGCAGCGGCATACCGCTATGCAGAGGTGGAAGATATGCTAAAGCTGGCAGAAGAGAAAGGCGAGCCGCCGTTTCTCTTTATTCTGGATGGCATTGAGGATCCGCATAATCTGGGTGCGATCATCCGTACTGCCAATCTGGCAGGCGCACATGGCGTGATCATCCCGAAACGCCGCGCAGTGGGACTGACATCGACGGTTGCTAAGACCTCGGCGGGAGCGCTGAATTATACGCCGGTGGCGAAGGTAACCAATATTTCAGCCACGATCGAGGAGCTGAAAGAGAGAGGACTCTGGTTTGTTTGCGCCGATATGGGCGGAGAGAGCATGTACCGCCTCGACTTAAAAGGACCGATCGGTCTGGTGATTGGCAATGAGGGCGAAGGTGTCAGCCGTCTGGTGCGGGAAAAATGTGATTTCATCGCATCGATCCCGATGAAGGGAGATATCGACTCCCTGAACGCATCGGTGGCAGCTGGTGTGCTGGCATATGAGATTGTGCGTCAGAGAATGATGTAGGGTAAGTGAAAGGTATCGGGCAACCGATTCCGCTACTCCCCTCCCCGTTGGAATCATATAAAAATATGAAAAGATAGGAAATGAGAATCGGATGTCTGCGAATGAAAACGGAGGCATCCGATGAAAAAAACGGGAAATTTAAAAAAATAAAAAAAATTCAAAAAAACCGTTGACAAAACGATTGTATCATGATAAACTAATCGAGGCTTAGAGATGAGCCGAAAACAAAAAGATGCTGCTGTAGCACAGTCGGTAGTGCGTCGCATTGGTAGTGCGGAGGTCACGGGTCCGATTCCCGTCAGCAGCTCTGCTAGAAAAGAACGGAAGCCTTTGATTTACAAGGGTTTCCGTTTTTTTTATTCTCTACTTGCAATTCATTCCAGTTGTGCTATAATGATAACAGTTTGGACGGGGACATAGCTCAGCTGGGAGAGCGTTGCGTTCGCAACGCAAAGGTCGCGGGTTCGAATCCCGTTGTCTCCATGATAGAGAAAGCTTAGAAAATGAGGATTTTTCCTTTGTTTTTTAGGCTTTCTTGTTTTTTTTGGAAAGTTTAAAACGAAACAAAGGAGCCGGCTTTAGGAATATGTTTTCAGGAAAAGTATTATACGAAATAACACACGGACTTTCAGAATGGATGAATTTGCCGCACATTTTTTTCTAAAAGAACTTTCAAAAAAATTCAAAAAAATAAAAAAAGCTCTTCCATTTTGAACTACCCTATGTTATAATGAATTCACTTGTGAGTCAGAAAGACAAGCAAGCGGGCATGGCGGAATTGGCAGACGCGCCAGATTTAGGTTCTGGTACGAGAGTGTGCAGGTTCAAGTCCTGTTGCCCGCACTAGAAATTACGCAGAAGTGGCGGAATTGGCAGACGCGCACGGTTCAGGTCCGTGTGATGGCAACATCATGAGGGTTCAAGTCCCTTCTTCTGCATGATCGATAGCCCGGTACAGAGATGTACCGGGTTTTGTTTTGTTAAAAAAATAGATAGAATATGATGCTGGGATTTGCCATATAAGCATAAACTGTAAAATGAGTGAATTAGTGAATGGCAAGAGCCAGAAAAAAGAAAACCTTTTAAACTTATCTTTGGATGCGACAGAAGCGGAACGGGAAAAGTCCCCGGCACTTCAGATGGGATACGACCAGAATACGAAACGCTGGGAATTAATCATTCAATATAATGGAACTGTGGAAAAGTTGCAGGAACAGCTGCCGCAGGCGGAAATTTATCCACTTTCCGGCGGCTACGCGATTGTGCGGCTCCCTGAATCGCAGGTGGATGATCTGGCAGGATTATCACAGGTTGAGTATATAGAAAAGCCGAAGCGTCTTTATTTTGAGGTGAACCGGGCGATTCGGGATACCTGTATTGCGCCGGTGCAGAGCGGAAATCAAGTCTCTCAAAACGTGTATGGCAGAGATGCTGATTTAAGTGGTCGAGGCACATTGACTGCCATCATCGACTCCGGAATCGATTATTTCCATCCGGACTTTCGAAACGCAGATGGAACGACGCGCATCGCCGCACTTTGGGATCAGGAGCAGAACCGGATTTATACGCGGGAGGAGCTCAACCGGGCATTGGAGGCGGGCAGCCGGGAACGCGCTTACGAGATCGTCCAGTCGCGGGATGTGAGTGGGCACGGGACGGCAGTTGCGGCGATTGCAGCCGGAAATGGCTGGGAGGGCGGCGGACACTACCGGGGAGTAGCCTGGGAGAGTGAACTTCTGGTCGTGAAGCTTGGAACGCCGCTTGCGGATTCATTTCCCAGGACAACAGAGCTGATGCGGGCGTTGGACTATGTGGTGGGAATCGCACAGGAATGGCGGATGCCGGTGGCGGTGAATCTGAGCTTTGGAAATACCTACGGTTCTCATGACGGAACCAGCCTGCTGGAGACGTATCTAAATTCGATGGCAGAGCGGGGGCGGACTTCCATCATCGTGGGAACCGGAAATGAAGGATACAGCATGGGACACCGGGCGGGATTTCTGCAGATGGGACGTCCGGTGGAGATAGAGCTTGCAGTGGGGGAATATCAGACGGGCTTCGGTGTGCAGCTATGGAAATTGTATCAGGACCGGTTTTCAGTAGAAATTTTCAGCCCGGGCGGCAGCAGCACCGGGCTGATCCGGGAATCGTTGGGAGCACAGCGGCTTTCCTATGAGACGGAAGAGATTCTTCTATATTATGGGATGCCGAGTCCATACAGTCAAGCGCAGGAGATTTATCTGGATTTGATTCCAAAAGAAGCCTACATTCAGGACGGGCTCTGGAAAATCCGTCTGATTCCAGAAGAAATACGGGATGGTCAGTATGATCTGTGGCTGCCAGCGGGCATGGCACTGAACAGGGAAACACGTTTTTTGACGGCATCGCCGGACACGACGCTGACAATCCCATCGACCGCCAGCCGGGCGATCTCGGTGGGGGCGTACGATGACGCCACGCAGGCGTATGCAGATTTTTCCGGTCGTGGATTTGCAAGATTGGGGCATCCGATCAAACCAGAGCTGGCGGCACCTGGTGTAAATATCATCACCGCCCGCGCAGGCGGCGGATATGAGGCGGTGACAGGAACTTCCTTTGCCGCTCCATTTGTGACCGGATCGGCGGCGCTGATGATGCAATGGGGGATTGTAAATGGGAACGATCCCTACCTGTATGGGGAGAAGCTGAAAGCATATCTCATCCGCGGGGCGCGGAGTCTGCCGGGGGAGACGGTATATCCGAATGAGCGGGTGGGGTATGGGGCATTGTGTCTGGAGCGAAGTTTCCCGTTGTAAAAACAATAGGAAGTGCAAGGTGCACAAAAAACAATAAATGAAATTGTAAATTATATTTAAAGTGTTAATTGAATTTTCTGCTCAAAAGAGTATAATTTATATGATATAAAATGCAATGAGCATGGAAAGACATAAAAGAACGGAAATACAGAGAGTCACTGGATGGAGCGGGAAGGCTGTTGGGATAGAAAATCCGCCTTTGTTATCCGACTGGATAGCAGAGGCGTTTTTTTATAAATAAACAAAGGAAAGAGGTTTAACTATGAGTGGAGTAATGATGATGATAATCGCCATCGTTGTTCTGGGAGGAGCATACCTCCTGTACGGGCGTTATCTCCAGAATAAGTGGGGCATCGATCCGAATGCCAAAACTCCGGCATATGAGATGGAGGACGGTGTCGATTATGTACCGGCTGATACAAACGTTGTGTTTGGTCATCAGTTCGCGTCGATCGCCGGTGCGGGTCCGATCAATGGTCCGATCCAGGCGGCAATTTTTGGCTGGCTTCCGGTCCTGCTTTGGATTTTAATCGGCGGCGTATTTTTCGGCGCCGTTCAGGATTTTGCATCCATGTATGCGTCTGTCAAAAATAAGGGACGTACAATCGGATACATCATCGAAGAGTACATTGGAAAATTAGGAAAGAAATTATTCCTTTTATTCTGCTGGCTGTTCTGTATTCTGGTTGTTGCAGCGTTTGCAGACGTTGTAGCGGGAACATTTAAGGGATTTACGGTCGATGAGGCAGGTGCTGTCACAAAGATAGCGGCAAATGGAGCCGTTGCAACTACTTCTATGTTATTTATCATCGAGGCAGTTGCACTTGGATATTTCCTCAAATATACCAAATTCAACAAATGGATCAACACAGCTGTCGCCATCTTATTACTGGTGGCAGCGATCGCGCTGGGACTGAATTTCCCGGTCTATGTCGATCTTGGAACCTGGCATATTATTATCTTTGTGTATATTCTGATTGCCAGTGTCGCTCCGGTATGGGCGCTGCTTCAGCCGCGTGATTATCTGAACAGCTATCTACTGATCTTTATGATCGTCGGTGCAGTTATCGGTGTATTTGTGGCTAATCCGGCATGTAATTTGAAACCGTTTACAAGCTTTAATGTAAATGGACAGTATATGTTCCCGATTTTATTTGTAACGATTGCCTGTGGCGCAGTTTCCGGTTTCCATTCTCTGGTATCTTCCGGTACTGCATCTAAACAGATCAAAAATGAAAAGAACATGCTTCCAGTTTCGTTTGGCGCAATGCTGATGGAGAGTATGCTTGCTATCATCGCACTGATTGCAGTTGCTTCCTTTGCAGATGGCGAGGCAGCAGCACAGGGACTTACCACCCAGCCGCAGATTTTTGCAGGCGCGATCGCAAATTTTCTTTCCGTAGTTGGTCTGCCGCATTCGCTTGTATTTACATTAATCAACTTGGCGGTATCTGCATTTGCACTGACTTCCCTGGATTCGGTTGCCCGGGTAGGGCGTCTGTCGTTCCAGGAATTTTTCATGGATTCGGACACAGACGAGGAAAATATGAGCCCGTTTGTAAAGGTAGTAACCAATAAATATTTTGCAACCATCATCACACTGGTACTCGCATACCTGCTTACCAAGGTCGGCTATGCAGAGATCTGGCCGTTATTCGGTTCTGCAAACCAGCTGTTATCGGTACTTGCTCTTGTAGCTTGTGCAGTATTCTTAAAGAAAACCAAGCGTCAGGGCTGGATGCTCTGGGTGCCGATGCTGTTCATGATGGCAGTTACCTTTACTGCACTGAGCATGACCATCATAAAGCTCACAAACGCATTTATGACGACCGGTCTGGATCTGGGAAATACACTGCAGCTTGTATTTGCAGTGCTGCTGTTAATCCTGGGTGTATTAGTAGCAATTCAGGGTATCAAGAAACTGCTTGAAAAAGCGGATAAGTAAAAATAATAAGTGAAAATAAAATGTAGATGAGGTCCATCAGGGACAGCCGTTACGTTTTGTATGTATGATAGTAAAGAGAGGATGTCTGTATTCAAAAGAACAGATGTCTTCTCTTTTTCATTCTAAGCCCCTTTGTTCAATAGATGGAAATAAGTAGTCATAATTCCCCTTCTTTCCACATAAAATAAAAAAAGAAAATAGAAAAAGATCAAAAATCCATGGAAAACCTCTGTCCCAAATTACAAAAATATGATATTATTATAAGATAATGGGCGAACTTTCGAATTTATTCCGTAAATTATTCTGAATAAAGGTGGGATCTGGATGAATATCAGAGAAACGATCGAAAAATGGGAACAGGAAACCCTGAGTCCGTATGCGTCGCTGAGTGCAAATACACGGGGACGGGAGCGGAAAGAACCGCTCTGCGACATCCGGCCAGAGTATCAGCGCGATCGCGACCGTATTCTGCACAGCAAATCGTTCCGGCGTCTGAAACAGAAAACGCAGGTTTTTCTGGCGCCGGAGGGCGATCATTACCGGACGCGCCTGACGCACACGCTGGAAGTATCGCAGATAGCGCGCACGATCGCGAAAGCGCTGCGGCTGAATGAGTCTCTGGCGGAGGCGATCGCGCTGGGGCACGATCTGGGACATACGCCGTTTGGTCATTCGGGGGAGGCGGTGCTCAACCGGCTCTGCAGCGAGGGGTTCGCGCATTATCAGCAGAGTGTCCGCATTGTGGAGGTGCTGGAGCAGAAGGGGCAGGGGCTGAACCTGACCTGGGAGGTTCGCAACGGGATCCTGAACCACCGGACGAGCGGTCATCCGGCGACGCTGGAAGGGAATGTTGTGCGGCTTTCAGATAAAATTGCCTACATAAACCATGATATAGATGATGCGATCCGGGGAAAGATCATGAAGGAAGAGGATTTGCCGCGGGAGTACACGGATATTCTGGGAAACAGTGTGCATGAGCGGCTGAATATCATGATCCACGACATCATCGAGCACAGCCAGGACAAGCCGGAGGTGGCGATGTCACCGGAACGCGAGGAGGCGATGCACGGGCTGCGCCGCTGGATGTTTGACCATGTCTACCATGACGGGATTGCGAAAGCGGAGGAAGGGCGCGCACAGCAGATGATCGAGATGCTGTATGGATATTATATGGCGCATCCGGAGGAACTTCCGGAAGAATCCCACCGGATTATGGAGATAAGAAATGAGACGAAAGAGCGCGCGGTATGCGATTATATCGCGGGTATGACAGATATTTACGCGATTGACCGGTTTAAGGAATTGTTTATTCCGAAAGCCTGGAGCGTATAAGGAGGAAGAAATGTATTATCCGGAAGAGGTAATCGAGGAAGTCAGAATGCGTAGCGACATTGTGGATGTGATTTCCGGATACGTGAAGCTGCAGAAGAAGGGAAGCAACCTGTTTGGACTCTGCCCGTTTCATCATGAGAAATCGCCATCCTTTTCGGTGTCGCCGTCCAAGCAGATGTACCACTGCTTTGGCTGTGGTGTCAGCGGCAATGTGATTACGTTTGTGATGGAATATGAAAATTATTCATTCCGCGAGGCGGTTGAGATGCTGGCAGACCGTTCGGGCGTGAAACTGCCGAAGATGGAATATTCTAAAGAGGCAAAGGCGAAGGCGGACCGCAAGGCGGCGCTTCTGGAGATCAATAAGCTGGCAGCCAATTATTTTTATTACCAGCTCAAGCAGCCGCAGGGAAAGATAGGATATGATTATCTGGTAAAGCGGAAGCTGACGGATGAGACGATCCGGCGGTTCGGACTGGGATTTTCCAATAAAATCAGCGACGATCTGTACCGGTATCTGAAAAGCAAGGGCTATGAGGACGAGCTTTTAAAGGATACGGGGCTGGTGACGATCGAGGAGCGCGGCGCCAGGGACAAGTTCTGGAACCGTGTTATGTTTCCGATCATGGATGTCAACAGCCGGGTGATCGGGTTTGGCGGACGTGTCCTCGGGGACGGGGAACCGAAATACTTAAACTCACCGGAGACGATGCTGTTTGACAAAAGCCGGAATCTATACGGACTTAATTACGCGCGTACTTCGAGAAAGAAATATATGATGCTCTGCGAGGGCTACATGGATGTGATTTCCATGCATCAGGCAGGTTATACGAACGCGGTCGCATCGCTGGGAACGGCGCTGACCGAGCAGCATGCGGCGCTTCTGAAGCGGTATACGGATCAGGTCATTCTGACCTACGACAGCGATGGCGCGGGCGTCAAAGCGGCGCTGCGGGCGATTCCAATCCTCAAGCGGGCAGGAATTTCAACCAAGGTATTGAATATG